>Ga0116227_10004086_pt1 | contig 31881 bp, 29 predicted proteins | sample S1TSphgellanicum_FD_89693 | JGI IMG/M metagenome (GOLD analysis project Ga0116227, IMG submission 89693) | Host-associated microbial communities from peat moss isolated from Minnesota, USA - S1T2_Fb - Sphagnum magellanicum MG | ecosystem: Host-associated > Plants > Peat moss > Unclassified... | reverse complement strand
CATGCATTATACATCGAGACATCAAAGCATCCAACATCCTTCTTGACAACAACTTAAATGCAAAAATTGCCGATTTTGGTTTGGCACGATTATTCTCCGACGATCAAAGTCAATTATTCACACAAGTTGCTGGAACCATGTAAGTGCAATAAGATTGACTTATATAACATGTAGTAAAATAATATTGTGTATAGATCAAAATCTATTGTTATTGCAATGTTTGAATTTAACATTACTAAAATGTAATGAATCTTTGTACAAAATGACTAATTCTTTTCAATTTGGTTTGAATGTCAAATTATGTGAATTGTGATATTCTATTATATAGTGGATATATGTCTCCGGAATATGCAACACTCGGCCAACTCAGCACAAAGGTTGATGTGTATAGCTTTGGTATTCTTTTACTTGAAATTATTAGTGGAAGGAAGGCCATACTTCAAAATGCAACAACCAACATGTACCTTGTTGAATGGGTAAAAACATTTGATTATCTTGTGTTTAATCCTTTCAAATATATATATTTTATTTGTTTTAGCAATAATTTTAACATCAAATTTCGTTCATGCAATGAAAACATAAATAAGATTCAAATGGAATAAATCAAGTTGAAAATGAATGGTGATAATGTTGGAATTAATCATGTGTACACATTTTTTACAATTAGGGTTTATATTTTCTCACTCTAAAATCTACAAGTAATAGTTGGCAAAAATATAAATTACAAAATATTATTTTATAAATTTAAATTGTCAAACTATTGCAGGCATGGTATTTGCACAAAACAAACATGTTGATAAGCTTGGTGGACCAAAAAATACACACTACAATTGTGGAAAGCGAAATGCAACGTGTGATCAATGTGGCACTTTTATGTGTGCAAGTAGAAACAACAAAACGTCCAATAATGTCACAAGTGTTGAGTATGCTACAAGGTGAAATGGATTTGCCTCATATTCCACCTAGTTCAAGTCAAACTAGTGTTTCAAGTCTTTTCATGGATGTGTCAACTAGTGAAAGTAAGCATTTACTTTCATCTCCTAGACTTTATAATTATAGCAATGCTGAAGTTGAATTAACCAACTTGGATCCTAGATAGAAAAAGGTGGAACAATCAATAATTGTTACGCTAGAACCATTGTACCACCATTGGCTAAGGATAAGGCTTCAAACCAAGACCTTGAGATTTTCTTATTTATATGGTAAATATGTAATAAATTAATAGCCTAATAATTAATCTTTTTAATGGTTGAAGATCTTTCCAATAAATCAAAATTTTTAACTTCATTTCTTAATTTTCAATATAAAAAAGGTTTGGTGATTGGTCAAGTGCAAACCAAGATGCTATGGGTTTAAATTGATGTGGTAATTGTGCATTTGTGAATATTTTGAATTACATACATTTGAGGAGGTTTTAAATACTTATCTTGACGTTTCAACATGATATTATCATTTTCAAATTTTGAACTTTGAGTAAGCTATGGGCCATTTAAATTCCTTTATCCAAATTATTTTTTATAAAAACCAAATTAACCATTTTAGGATTTATATATATCTATTACACTTCAAAATCTATTTTAGTTTATTTTCTTTCTAGATGGATATTAAGTATAAATTGTTTTGATGGTTGGTTAATTTTGTGTGTTCATAATGAAAATTAAAGAATGAATTAATGTGATAGTCAAACTTTGGTTAAACATTGTGAATTCTAGGGAATCTTAAAAAGGATAGTGAGAAAAATAAGAGAATTGATCAAGGTTTAGTGGTATGTTGGCTAATGAAACAAATACACTCATCATTTCAAATGTTTCATTTTCCTTTTGCAATCTTTAATACCTTTATCTAATATACAAGAATTTCCCATAAAGGAAAAGTGAACTATATCACTTATGCAACAAAATTTTAACAAGTTGTGGATGATAGCAAAGCTCAATATAGCTTGATGTTTTCATGTCATGGATCATAGTACTCATATAATCCATCATAAACAATGTGACTATTCAATTTTTTTCACTTAAACTCATAATGCATATAAACATTGATTTCCATCTATTTCCATTACATGACTTAATTTTTTCCCTACGTTTGGGTAATGTTATGTATAACATTTTATTTCGAATTCCCTGCATTTGAAAATAATAATGTTTTTTCACATTTCAATTAATTTCAAATTGAATATTAATCCATTTTCAACATTGAACTTGCATGATCATTTGAATATTATAAAAATATATAACCAAAATTGCAAATAAAGTTTTTCAATAGATTCATTTTTGGCTTGGAAATAAATAACCAAAAAAAATTATTATAACATCAACTTATGAAATTTTCAATACCTTTTATTTATTTTTATTTTTTCAATATGAATTCATCAATTTATGTTTAAAATTACATTTTTAGAATGGATTCACAAAACAAAACTCTAAAATTCTAAATGGTTTAAAATTTAATTGTTCTATATCAATTCCATTCATCACAAAAAATTTCAACAAATTTTTTTACCCATAGACTCAATTTTGAAATATATATGTAATTTTTATATTTTGTGACAAGTATTATTTCGTCACATAAATTTTTCATACGTTCAAATTTTTCAAGGTTTGTTTTAAAACAAACCTTATTCATTAATTTAAATTTGAAGCTAATCAAATAGTATTGTTAAGATAAGAAAAAAAGTCCAATATGTGATTTCCATACTTTACCAAAAAAACAAAATGTAAAAATATTATATTTGTGACAATAATTTTTGGGGGGCTTACTGTGCTTATGCCCATTACATCTATTCAAACTCCAAACAACCAACTTACTCAAGTTCTAGGAGGATGTTGTTTCAACAAAAATTCATCATTTTTGCAAAATAAATAATTAAGAAAAAATCAATAATTTGTAGTCAAAATTCATTCACATGGTAAAATGTGGAGAAAAAATATTTTCTATCTCACATTTTTGCACTAGTTATACCAAAATAAACTTATCATGTGATAATTGTGTCATGGAATCATTATTTTGAAATGTTTTTCCAACAAAAGAAAGCACATTCCATCTAAGACCCCATGTTGTAACGTTATACTTCCATTGAAGTTGTCTATTAGATTTTAATACAATTGATTTTAGTTTAACCTTTGGTTTTTATGAATTAGTGTTTGCCAATTTTGGGATTTTAGGCTAAATTTAACTTTAGTTTTAAAACCTACATTTAATGACCTAGATTGAATTTAAGAAAAATGAAGGTCAACTAGACGTAGCCTTAAAATAACCCAAATGTCTTAAGGTCCTTTTTACAAGGTTTAGGTATGGTCTATAATGTAATTAATGTTTAACCTTTTTACACTTTGTACCTCTTTTAAGACAAGGTTTTCCTTCTAGTTAGCTTTTTAGGTTTCCTCATTAAAAGTTTAGGGAAATCGTATGAAATTAAAACGTGGGGATAGTTATTAGCTTTATAGGTTCCCTCATTGCAAGTTTTAGCAAAACACAAGATAAAAATGTAGTGTTTCAAACTTCACCTTCATAGGTTCCGTCATTACAAATTTGGGCAAAACATAATTGCATAAAAATGCATTGCTCCTTACCATTATGTGCAAAATGGTGATTAACACTTTTAGTAATATGGGTTATACTCAAACGCCCATGGGGACATTATGTTAAATTTCCAAACTACCCTATGTTTTTTTATTTGCATTCAATTTTAATACCTTAAATTCATTTACATTTTAGTTTTAATAAGCTTAAAAGTTATAAAGGTTTAAGTTAACTTAAAATAGTTTCCATTATAGCTTAGACATATGAGATTTTGGGATGGAAAAATACAAAAGTTCACAATACTAGAATTCTTGGATTTTCAAACTAAGAATGTTGGTAAAAAAATATGATTTGGACAAGGTTAAAAACAAGCCCCCCATGTCATTTTGGACAAGTCGATTTTAAAATGTCCAATATGACTAGGGTGGTTTTTATTGACTTGTAAGGTAAGAACCATTTGAGTAATCATTTTGACTGGCGAATAGTGGACCATTTGAACTAATCAAATGATTTAAATAATTATAAAAATCATTTGTAGGCAAATAGATAGGTCGTAAAAATGCATGTAGGTAGGTGTTAACCTAACTTAATCTACTTACGTACCTTAACATAACTCAAATAACCTATTTAAGTTACTTAATTTAACCTACCTACTTTAACTCCTTAAGCATGTACATAGGTTACAAGTATTAAAAATTGAACCTCTGACTTCACCAATGATAAACTAAATCCTTACTAAATGAACCACATCATCAAAAGGTGTTCAATTTTTGTCAATTTTTTTAATTTCACATGTTTATTTCAACACATCACTACAAGACTATGAGGTACATTGGTAGGTATGTTGTAGGAAGTACAGGTGGGTGGGTGGGTGAATAGGTAGGTAGGTAGGTAGATAGGTTGTAGTAGGTACTTAATAGGTGGGTAGGTGGGTAAAGAAGTAAGTAGGGAGAAAGGTAAGTGGATGGGTAGTTAGGTAAATAAATAGGTAATAAATAATAGATGGATGGGCAGGTGGGTGGGTGGGTGGGTGGGTGGGTATGATAGATAAGGTGATAGGATGCCTCATTTGACTATAATGACATTGGCCATCTTGACTAAATGTTTTACTTAATTAAAACCTCATTCATGATTTTGACCAAAACTGTCATTTGTTTCTATCCAACTTGATTAAATGTTCCATTTGACTAAACATTATTGACCATTTTGATCAAAGTGGTCAATTGTTTTGTCAAATTTGACAAGATATCTAAGTTGACAAATAGTCAAATAAGTCATTTCAACTAAATTGAATGGTCAAAAAATACACATGCCCGTAGCCTGTAGTCAAAATGTACATGTTTACTAGTCAAGAAAAATTAGTTAATCAATTTGAACCATTTAAAAAACCAAAAATTTAATAGTGTCATGAGTTTGAAGAAAACATTTGATATCCACCTCATCAATATAGTCAATATGTATAGTTTACATGATTTTCACCACTTCTAAATCCATAGCCAAATCATCATCTTTTCTTCCTAACATTCCATTTCGCCATTACATCATTTATTACTATTAATGAATTAATGAATTAATTTACTAATTAAACTTATTAATATTATTTCACTTACTAACCTAGTAATTGAACCTCCTAACAATTCAAAATACCTTTTATTTTGAATACATACTAAAGTGGCAAGCGTTCCTAAGCTAATTTTGATTTAATTGGCAACATTATTTCAAGGAACTCTTAAAATTGTAGCTAGTATACATAAATGCGGTGACACCTTCCCTTGAAAAAAAATCACTTATAACCAATTTTTTTATTAAAAGGAAACTTGCAATATAATATTTTGTTTTCAAAGAACTATGTCACACCTTGTGACTAATTTTTGCCCAAAAAGAAAAAATTGCATTCAAGAGCTTCAATTGTTATGACCATCTTTATATTGCATAGCCTTTGCCCAATTGTATTCTTGGAAATTGTTTGAGTTTGAATTTTTGAAAATGAAACGTGGTCACTACAAAAGAAAGAAAATCTTGTGTGCAATTCATCACCTTCCAAAATCCAGCACTCGGAGCACTGACCTTTCCATGAAAATGCAACCTCAAATTTCCATGTTCAAGCCCAATAGGTCAATATCATGATGTGAATGAAGATTGGTTTTGACATCAAGTTTTCCAATTCTCAACCTCACACAATTGAATCTCCAAGAGTTTAGAACCACTACTCCACTTGCTATAGCAAACAACATCAGCATGGGATTCTCAAAAAAATATGCAAGTGGGTCCCTTCAATTAGCAATGGGAAAAATTCAAACTCTCTGGCCGCCCATAACAGATGTTCATCAAGAAACCCATTCGGAAAAAAAAAAACTGGCAATCTTGGGGGTTGAATCCAAGAAACTAGAACTTTTACCTATGAAATGACCCATTTCTAAGCACTAGACAACAACCTGCTATAAAAGCCATTTGTAGTTCTTGATGTCATATGTGGGGGGAGATTTTGTTAGGTTTAGGGTGCACTCTATTTGCATCATGAGGCATGAAATAATTAGCTGGATTAGTGAAATCCAGAAAGTCACCCTGTCTTTGGGCCTCCTTTCAACCCCTAAACACTTTCTTAGTGTTATCCGTGAAGTAAGAAAATTTCATTAAATGTCAGTATGAAAAGCTGAAAAACTCAGTTCGAAAAGCGGAATCTCAGCATTTAGTGCACAAGGTTCGAGAGGAATTAAATTAGCTGCGCAGGTAGGAGCAGTGAAGATCTATGTAGCAGTAGTGGAGGCGCTCAGGGAAAAAAAAAAGACGAGGTGAATCATCAAAATTGATGGTTTCCTGAGTTTCACCCCCCCTTGAATGCTGATGTACTTTTTTGTAGGTTTTTTGGAATCTCACCATGTGTATGACCAAACTCGGGGTACTGGTATTGTCTTTTCGTAACTTTACAGATATCGCTATTGCCTTACAGATTCTAATGAAAGTCATGTTAGGGAAGTTTCAGTTGATTGCTTCAATTCCACCCTCAAAAGCCTACAGAACATCTTAAAATGAACCGTTTGATTGGAGAAAGCGAGTTACATGTATGGAGTATGTACCGGACAGACCAAAGACCACAGTAGCCACAACGCCAGTTTGTGGCATTTTGAGCACAGAACACAGAGCTTCAGACGCAAAGAAAGTCAATGCTATTTGTGCTCATAACATGGACTACTGGTACTGCTGTTGCTCCGTCGAACAACAAAACCCAGAAAAGTCTCAACTTCATAAAGCAAAACAACTTTGTGGGTAGATCAGAAAAATATACATTAGGTCAGGGTTGGCAGAATATGTCATTTTCATGCCCACATTATATGACTTAATCTTGCAATGGTGTGCTCTTTTTTTATGTGTTCATAATCTTGCAAAATTTACGATCATACACTTGTAAAAATGACGAAAATGTGACTGTTGAACATAAATTTTGTGTTAAATCCTCAAATCTGCCACCCCAAACCTTAATGTCATGGAATGGGCTCACTGTTGTTCATTATGTTGCACCATTCCGGAGTACATTGGTTTGTGAGCAGGCATGTATGGAGACATTAAAGTCTGGGGTGTCAGATTATGTCAGTTTCTTGATCACATTTTGACATAATTTCTGATGATTATCATACATTTGTAGTAGTGACCAAAGTCTCAGTTGAACATGAATTTTAAAAGAAAAGAAAAAAAAAACTTTTGCCACCCCAGACCTTAATGTCTTGTGGTTGACTTGCCCTTGCTAACTACGTTGGGTGCATCACCAACCTCACCCTAATGAGCTTGCCTGGTGGTGGCTTGCCCAACATAGTGGGCAGGGGCTTGACCATTCCATAGTAGATGTGAAACTGGGGTTCCAAACCGTCAATGCTATTCCCACAAAATGAAAAGCTGCTTTGGAAAAAGCAGAAACTTGTTGCTCAGTGAGAGGCATTTAAAGTGACCGACCAAGGGCCCCTCGCAACATTGAGAAGGGCTTCATATCCATGATAGATTAAAAGCATGGGGGCCCCTTTCAGCCCAATAATTGGGCCCTAGCTGAAACCAACAGCGGCTGTTCTCTAGTACCAGAGTTTACAGTGCAGAAGCTCTGAGTACCTAATAGTACATTAGGAACTAATTGCCCCTTTGATGAATGGTGATTCAGCACACAGAACAGTTCCTCTGCTTCTAATGCCGAGGTCTGGGCCCATGGTGCCCAATTTTGCCATCCAAATGATCACTATTTAAGCTGGTCCATCATGGCTGTTCTGGTAGTGTATGTAATTTTACCTTGCCCTCAGTAAAATTTCTGCCTCACGAGAAGGCACCTTATGCATCCGGTCATTTCTAATGAACCTTACTCATAAGGTGCCTCCCCTCCTTAAATGAATCAAAAGCCTTTAAAATTACACCAGATCTTCACACTGGGTAAGGACCCAATACATTGCTGTTTTGGGAATTTGAGTGCATGGTTAGCTCTTGACTCACATGGGGCCCTCATTCCCTAATCAACCCCTTTCTTGGTCCTTACCCTACATGTAAAAACTTGCTTTTATTTTTTTAGGGTACTTAAAGAAACCTTGTCAATCATCATTGATAATGCGAAGCAGTGTGGAGCACAAGTTGAATAATGATATTAAAGATATACATGTAAGAAAATTTCAATATGAAATTATTTACTTATATACTAAAGTTATAATGCACAATACTCAAAAAATATGTGTTTATATATTTTGTGATAATAATTTATATTATCACATGAGGTGGTGGTTGGCTAGTACAAGTCTTGGGTTATAGATGAGGAAGTGAAAATTCAAACTTCACTTTGAATAAGTTGTGTTTGTGACATCATCACAATGATTTGTATTGTACGGTTTGTCGAACTCAGAAAAGGAAGAAAAAAAAATGAACAAACAAACAAGCAATAAAAAAAAATTGACATTGAATTCATAGGTCTAATCCAACATTGGATTCATCCATAGTTCAATCTAGAAATAAATAACAATAATAAAAATTTTAATTCAATAATATATTAGTATTTTGAAATTGAAATTAATAATGCCACATCAATTATTAGTTTCAATCACCTTAGTCATTTTAAACAACCATATCAACTAATAGTTGTAATTAGTTTAGTCATGTTGTACAATCATCAAAGTTTTAAAAATAAACATCTAAGTAAATAATGTTTTGGCATAAATGACTAGTTTGATTTGATTGAAAACATTTTTGTCCACTATTTGTTGTGATTAAACTTTTTAATCATAAAAGCCATGTTATATAATAATGATTATTTCAACCTTGGTTCTTCACTTGATGAACCATTTTATGTTGGCATAAAACATTGATGGCTGGTTTTTCCAAAGAACCATCGTGTTTGATCTAGAGTTTTAAAATAAAAAATGAAATAAAAAGATAAATATTTCAACATTCATTTTAAAACTTTTTTGGTGTTTTGAAAATGTTTCCACCAAGTTCCCAATAGATTTTCATGGTGTTCCCCAACTTGCTCCCAAGAACAATAAGGAACATATAGGTAACAATGGTTTTCGCCCTTCCTGACCTTATTTGGGCCTCAATTCAACATAAAAAAAGATTGCAACATATTTGTGTAAAAGTCATTTTGGTATTGCCTTTGGAGATGCCCATTTATATATAGCTTAGGGCTAAAACCTAGGACCCTAAAACCTTGAACCTACCTAGAACTCAAATATAAAACCATAAAACCTAGAAATCTTAAACCTTTTATAGACCTACAATCCAAGCCCTTATTTAACTATATGACTTTGACCTTGTATAGAACCTTTAAGAGTTGCTAGGTTTTATTCTTGATTAAGTCTTGTTCTATGTAAACTTCCTGAGTGCAATTTTGATCATTTTTTCATCCATGTAGATTTGTCATGTTCAGGTTTCAAACATAGACTTGGTGAAAACCTGAAATTAACCAACATGGGTATGATGTGTGATTACAATAATATACTAAACTTTGGAAAAAAAGTATTTAACATATATTTCGAATAATCTAAAAAATAAAAAATAAATTGACATGCCTTAACTAAAATCTTAAGTTGATTATTTCTAATTATAATTTTTTTCTTCATGCTTTGCAAATTTATTTAAATATGATATTATGTATTAAATCAAAATTTTTAAAAAAAATTATTATGGGCCCGGAAAAAAAATTAAGGGACTTCATGAAGGTGGAGGAGAGAGGTGTGCATTGTAAAAAATATAATGGTCATTGCACAAAACAATGAGTAAAAATTTCAAAAGCTATCTAAATATCACCCATTATGAGGAACATCCTTCAACAAGGCATTTTTTATGAAGGGGCAAGCACATCCCTGGGTGGTACCACTCCAAACTTCACACCTTGGTTTTCATGGACCCATCAAATTTTGAAAAATCATAGGAAACACTTAAATGAACATTTTTATTAAAAATAATTAATGAATACATTTATTAAGTTGCATAGATTTTGAAAACCTAATAATGTTATGAATATTGTGTATTTTGGTGTTCCTAATCATTGCATTTAAAAACCATTTTAAGAAATGTAACATTGTTTTTTTTCCTTGAATTTTTTAGTCAGGAATACAAATTTGAAACATAATTTGAGAATTTTTTATGATTTTTTTAAATATATATTTTTAATTGGTAATAAATTGATTAATTATGATTTAATAAGGAATTTCCAAAGTTAAGGTTATTGATTTTTTAAATGACCATTTTAGTTAAGAATATAAAATTTATTTGGGAATTATTGCAATTGATAAACATGAAAAAATAATAATTTATAGTTGTGAATACATTTAATGAAAAGGGTTCAGAAAAATGATTTGGCTATTTTTAGTTTTTTAACCATTTTTTGAAGTGGTTCTTAATGGTAACACCCAAGGATGGGTTTACCCAAAGGATGATGTGAATGATTAAGTGCCCAATGGAACCTTTAAAACTCTAATACGTTCCCATGGAATGTAAAATTGGGATGAAGTGTTGAAATTAGGTGGTAGGCCAAAAGGTGATCATGTTACACATTTCTGAGGTTGGATAGAAATACATATTACATGGAGTTCAATCTAAAAATGTTCATATGCAAAAAATATAATTAAAAGGGGGCCTATGATGTGAATGTCATGTGCAATGGATAGAAATAGAGAAAAAGAAAAATGACTACTTGTAAAATTTAAAGCCCTAAAGTGGGCTAAAGCAAATAATGCCTTCTCAAGGGATCACCTTAATGGGTTCCCATGGTAAATAGGATGATTATGACATCACCTTCACAATTATAGTGACTATAAAAAAAAAAGATTCAAATGCATAGAATGCACAAATAAAAGGGATAAGTTGCATGATGTTTCCACCTATTACACAAAGTTCTTGAAATATGACCTCTCTTGACATTGAATTGAAAATGTTTGCCACATCCTATTAAAGAATAACATAATCAAGGTGAAGGTCCAGGGTGCACCTGATGCTATGGATTATTATTTCACAACCACCTTTAATAGCAATTCCAAATTGGTGCAAAAATAAATGTGTTACAAAAACATCAAGGAATTGAAAACATAAAGCATGGTTTGTGAATGAATAAAATGAAAAACCCCACTATAATGTGATGAATTCCATAATGATTTGGTCATGGCTAAAAGGCAAGCTACTCCAAAGACATGTGCAATTTGAGGTGGAATGTGATTTTGTGTGATATGAAAACAAAGTTGAAATAACTAAGGGAATCCACTTGCTAAATCTTTTAAATGAAAATAATCCTAAAGGTGTTCAAAAACCATCCCAAAAGGACCATTTATTAACAAATGTAACATGCGTTGGAATGCTAGCTGGAAAGAATCAGATGAAAGTTTAAAACCTTGGTCTAGCTCATAATTTTCTAAGAAAAATAAAAAATAGCCATCTAATTTAAAGTGTAATTATGAAGTGACAATTAAGGCGGTGCCAGAGGACATGGGTGCAAAGGAAAATGGTGCCAAAGTGTGAATTGTTCAAAAATACATGTCCAAAAATTAAATGATAAAAAAAACATTTATTAGCTGGATGATCATGTTGGGGAAGAAGCATTGAACTTTAGCTTGTTGCTAAAGCTTGGGCTTGTAAAAAGAACTCCTACAAGTTTTTCTAACTGCCTATTAAAAAGTCATGCTTGAATCAAATCCATGTTTCTTTATGCCTTGTTACTCGATTACGAAAGGGTAAAACAACACACCATCAAGGTAACAAAAAAAACAAATGTTAAATTGCCACATCATAGGGGTGTTGGGCTAGGTTATCCAATGGAAAACGAAATACCACTTGCACATCATGCCATAAAATAGTAGGGATGTAGTTATACAATTGAAGACGACAAAAGCTTAAATGAAAGGACCCGAGGACATCCAATGATGAAACCCAAGTCCATGTTAATGTAAGTGGGGTGGGAGCAAGGGAGGGTATTGAACTAAGATGGTCACAAGGGTTTAGATTAAATGAATTGAATGTTCGACATGATCATTGGTGACGAACTAACTTTTGATTAGCAAATTGGGGCCCAAATGAAAGGCAAAATACTTTAGGTGAAAGTTGCTAGCATGTTGAAAAAATGGGGGTAGGTTGAGGGGTTTGATCATGAATGACTACAAGGGTTGATAAAGTGGAAGGGGGAAAAGATCTTACCTTTACATGATCAAAGGGGGTTTGGGAAAGTGTAAAGTTGGAGCCCCACATTCATATGAAGAACTAGGGGGCAGTAAAGGGAACTATGGGTGGTGTGTGATTTGTTCAATGAAAAGAACTAATGGGTGGTTGTGGTTTGCATTGGAGATGAGGTGGAAAATAGGTTTGTGATGGTGCATGAAAAGCAAATGGGCAATGAGAATTATGAAATTCAATAAAATATAATGAACTAAAAGACATGGGATGTTTGATGCCCATGATGGAGGCCTACTAAGAGCACAAGCCCCACTTTCTAAAAACTACCCAGTAGAAATCCTTGTCCTAAGTCCACAAAGCCAACAACACAAGATTAAACAAATCAAAAGGGAAAAAAAAAAAAACCTCTTAAAGGTTTTTGGCTAAGACATTATCCCAAAATCAAACTTTAATTTCATTATAGCTTAGGTTTCATGATCATTATTATATTGGGTTCAAACACCTTAATACAGAAATATTACAAATTGCACTCCTTGTTCCTAATGTTATAGGACCTAAAACAAGTAATGTCATACAAAAAAATTCCTAGAAAACAACTTTCATGGATTGATTACCTTCTTCACAAGAATCTCAATCCATTTCAAAATTTATGTGTAACAAAATTTCAAATGATACCTAACTTTGTGATGAAAAGCTTGAAAAGCTTGTTATGTCTTCACACGCTTGTATGACACACCACATCACTCTTGATTGGTTAGGTGACCCGACAAAATATGGATTTTATGTTGCATTGGTTTTTACTTGCCTTGTAAAAAATCTCTAATACCATGTGTTAGTACTTTCAATTTCGTTCCCTTGTTGATTGGGTCCCACAATCCACTTCCTAGAGCTCAAGAGTTGTACTAGTTTAGCCTATGCACTTTATGGGATTTACGAAAAGTTGAAACCAAAGACTTCCATTCCTAGGATGAATTCAAAATTCTATTTCCTTTGGAAGAAGGGGAATGTAATTGTTGGCAACAGGCTAATTAGTAGTTTGCTTGAATGTTGGATCAAAAAATTGAAGTACCTAATCCTTAGATCATGTGATGGGGAATGATTAGGTATCTACAATGATGGAACTATGTCCAATCCAATTGAAGTTTATATTGCTACTTGAAGGTTTCGATCATATGCTAACAATTCAATTCAACAGAAAGTGATCCTTCCAAACGATGTCCATGTATTCATGGTTGGACAGTATTCCAAGACACTCGGATTGCTAGCTGACCAATAGGTGTTTGAAGGGGGTTTGGAGGAAAGTCTGGATTTGCATTAGGATAAATGTAAGGGGGGCAATAGTGAGATTGTTTTATGGGGCTTTAGGTGATCTCACATTTGACCCTGGAAACTAAAAGTCGAATACACAAGTGAAACTAATGAATTACATGGCCAAGCAGGGAGGCAACTAATTAAATCTACGAATTCTCTTTCCCATGTTGTGCTTGGAATGCGGGAGGAATCCCTTCCCCAAAATTTTTAACTAAATTGGAGAGATGTCTAAAGCAAATGTAGAGCCAAAAAAACTTAGGTTTCATGTGGTTATTATGGCACTAAGCATTTGCAGTCAATAGTTAACAGGCCAATGCTAATCGTAACATCCCAACAAATTGCGTATCCTGTGAGTGTGCAACTTTGGAATTTGTCACCCATAGATTCTAGTTTTGCTCAAAAGCTACTTTGACTACCTCTAAACACTATCAAGTCCAAAAAAGCTTTGAAACTGTAACAATGTATGTTCAACAAATGTCTACCTAATAAGGTTAAAAACTTCAACTCCTTATGGACCTTACTTAGAGGAGTCGTTATGTGGGCCATTTGGAGCAAAAGAAACATCTGATCTTCAACAACAAGTGGCATGAGGCCAAGCTATGGAAAGTCATGTGGGAAAGGCTGGTTGACTACAGGAAGCTTGAATGGCAACATGTGTTGAAATAAAATTCAAAAGAATGTAGACAATGAGAATAGAATTTTAGAAGCCTGTGATAGGGTTTGGGGTCTGCATCATGCTATTTATTCGCATGATGGTCGAGAAGGTTAGATGGTGTTATAACTACCTTTGAGTGGTAATATCTATTGGTAAACTTTGAGGCTTTGGTTGACTTGGAGTTGTATTCCCCGGGTCCCTCTGCCCTTTCTATATGGTGTCTTTCTTTGCAATGGATTTTTCCATTTGTTTCCAAAAATAAATAAAAAATTAAAAGATTTAAATTTTTTTATCAGTAAATTTTTTTATTAGGTATCATAGTAAATTTTTTTTGAAAAATAAAAAAGTGTCAAGTTTCACTCGAGGTAAGGAGTTGTTCAGTGCTCCAGAATTCCCAAAATAACAGACCCTTGGCCTCTGGCCTTTGGGACCCATTATTTCAGAATGCCCCAGCCGTAGGGGGTTACTATACACAAAAGCAATGCACTCAGATGGACAATGATTGTCCCCAGCCACTTTGCCAAAATATATGGCAGATGTGGGCAGCCATTAATAGCCTCTGCACTTTGGGCTGGTCACATTCTCAAAGCAATGAGAGAAATTTCTTAAGTCCATTTGAAGGCCACCTTATATACATGATATGTCATGCTAGAAATCAAAGGATATCATGCCTACTCTTTTAAGACTGGCAAGGATCTCTCACTCCCACTTATAGAAACCTCCCCTTCCTATGCCTCGTGATCTACACACTGTACATCTGCCTACTGTGTCCACACTCTGAACACCAAAAAAATCCGTTCCAATCTAAACAGTCTAAACACTTTCACCAAAGAAACTAGTTCACCTAATGTGAAATTGGTTCTAATAAGGCAAAACTTCTAAATAGTTGGATCCAATGGGGATAGTCCCTGTCCCTGTGGGGGGGGCAGGGCCCAATAATGAATGGTGAAGCTTTGGTCTTCCCCTTGGTTCTAACATCTTTTCTTTCACAAAAGCTGCTTCAACAACACCATGGTGCAAAGATGAAAAAGTGCCAAAACCACCCATGTTACACATTCACACACAAAAAAACGGATTTTACCAAACAAAAATCCTAAGGAATTAAACCAACAACTACAATTGCAGAAGACCCAAAAGTTGTTAGCTTGAAAAGAAATTCTAAAGAGCAAAAACAAGGATTAGAGAGTAATACTTTTTTCCTTTCACCTTGTGGAAGACAAACTTGATAGGAGAGGAAGAAGATCAGATTTGGAGGAAAGTTTGTGTTCTGATTCTTTTTGTTTGAGAAATTCCAATGGCAGAGATTTGGAAAGGGAGGCCAAATACTCCTCCTGCTGCTCCTCCTCCTCCTCCAGTTCAAGGATACCCATCACCATCTCAAGGATACTTTCAACAACCATTTGGCTACCCTCCTCAGCAAGGCAAGGATTGGAAATAATTGTTATCAAGTAAATAGATAGATCCTCATGTGTTTTTCAAATACAGGTTCTGTTCTGGTTGTTTCTGAAGGTAAGAAGAATTGGGTGTTTTTGGATGTGTGGGCTATGCTCTTCCTCAGAAAAGCAAGGTTCTGAAAAATGTTATAGCAGGTATTAAGTTTTGATACTCTGATGTGTTTCTCACATGCAATGTTTTGTTGTTCTTATTTCTGAAAGTTTTTTTTGAGTTATTTTGTGATTTTTGCACAGGTTATGGTCCTTCTCAGCAGCAAGGCTATTATCAGCAAGGACCCATGGTAATGGGACCTCCTCAGCAACAAGGCTACTATGGCCAACAAACTCAACAGCAAGGGTGTATTGACATCTGGTACTTTCTGTTTGAGTTTTGAATCTTTTCTCGTTTGTTGCATTTTTTCTGAGTCCCTGATTGTTATCAGCATTGATGCTGAGAATTCTGAGAGAAGCAGGTAATTGTATGACTACAGTCTCAGAGAATTGAACCTCTTGATAGCAGATTGATGAGCATTCAAGATTTGAATAGTTGAGTCTGGTGTGTTTTAGGGTTCTCACTGTAATGGGGGATTTTGCACCAATTTGCAAGAGAGAGAGACCTTAAGATTGTACCTGGAACAGCATTCTTAAGCACAAATGTGGAGTAGACAGCAGCAACCACCCAAAAGTTAAAAAGCACAGAGAGCACACAAGGTGTTGTTGTTTAGAGTTTTAGGTGTTGATGCTTTGTCCTTTCAAAATATTATTGATTAAGGGTGGATGTTCATGGTTGATTTTGGAAACCTGCAGTTTAGGAGCACTTTGCTGCTGCTGCATGCTTGAGGATTGTTGCTTGTTGCTTGGTTAAGAACCAACCCTAACAACCCTTTCTGAAGTATATGAGCAAGGCCCTAAGATCAAGCTAATTGATCTCCATGATCACTGCATTGATTGGAGTATGAATGACTGATTCTTTAGCAGACAATGGGGAACTTAGTGCATGAATTCAGTGTATATTAGCCAGAGATTAAAGAATTGCAACATCTTCCTCAACCCTTGATAATGAAATTTCAATCATCCTTGTTTCCCCCATCTGGCTTTGTTCCACTAGCAGATTCTTATTTCAATGTTTCACAAGTCATCCCTCAAGCATAATGTGGAGACTTTTGACAACCCATTTCACTTAATTTTGTTTCATCGATCTGGTCTGTTCCTCTGCAAACATTCTTCAATTCAAAACACCTTGACACAGCAATTTGAAAGAGCTTCAGAGCTGCACCTTCAAACAATTCAAACACCACTTGGTCATGGCAATCAAAAAAGTTTTGGTGCTGCACCTCCAAACAATTCAAACAAACATCTTGACATATGGCAATTGAACAAGCTTCCAAGCTGCAGCTTCAAACTAATCAAACTCTCAAATCTTGTGAAGGTGCAGCAAGACCAAAATTCACCCAATGATGAAGGCAAACCATCTCTTTTAATTAGCAAATCACAAAGACACCTGTTCCCCTTAACAGCAAAACTTTTTTTCATGTTCCTGATTAGGCTTTTTGTATCACACAAACTCCCAGTCTACAATCTCATGTTATAGGTAACTCACTACTCTGACAGCTACTGTCAGAAATATATACAAAAGATTAGCTTCATCTCAAAAGACACAAACCAAAATCAGCTCATAATGAGCTCTCTCTTCTGTGGAGTCTGCTTCTCACAAAGTCACAAATCTTGAGCTGCCTTCCAAACTCAAATTTCATACTGTCTGTCAGCCAGGTTACAATGTGGAGCCCAAAGCTCCCTTGGCAACACCAGACACAGTGTTGCACACACTCTCAGTAACACTTTCTCCCCTATCTGTTACTTTACCCCGATCCATCCCGGGTTTGAGCAACACCTGCACACAACAGGACAAGAGAACATGTTTCCAACATTTATTGAGTTGACCCAAGAATCTACCACTGCAAAAAAAACCTCAAAAGGATGCTGTATACAAAAGTATACGGGCATTTCAAACTTCATCAACAACTGGGTGTGTCACACACACCTTCACACATCCATCCTCCTTATCATCGAAGATCTTATATGCTCTTGGTGCCTCTGAAAGTGGAAGCACATGTGTTATTGGCAGTGTTGAATCAATTTTTCCTGACTGCACCATTGGCAGCAGCGTTGGCCTGGATAAAACAAACAAGCACCCAGTCAGAGAAAACTTGATCATGAAAATTTGATGCTACAAATCTCATTCTGTACATACTACTAACCAACATGACAAGTTGCTGAGGTACCCATGTACTGGTCTAGTTAAACTTCTTCAACTGTCTAGCTGCTTGGATAGTTGTTGCAAGCTCACCAATATTTTTGCACAGGTGTCTGTCCTGCAGCAATGTTAAGTCCCTTCTCCATCATGGCACCGACATTGAAATGGCTGGCAGGTGAAGCCACACATCACCACAAGTAGTTACAGAGCTGAAACACTGAAACCCAAGTACCAGCACTGCTGCAAGACATAATACCCACTTTCACAAATTTCTCCACAAAGCTCTAGTAACAAACTTCTTTTTAAACTCAAAAGTCCTGGAATCATCATAACTCACTCACTTGGCAAAACCTGCATAAACACCCACTATACTGACACGTCCAGCTTTGCGCACAGTATAGATAATCTCATTCACAATCTCAGAAGTGTCTGTCTCCAGGTTGAGGGTTGTCTCCAATTTGTGTACCAGGCTCTGCAAAAAGACTAGTAGATTTGCTTGATGAAACCAGGGAATAAAACACCCACTTCCTCAGCCCAAACCAATATCAAACCCTATCACATACACTCCACTGTTGCTCAAATTGTACAGTCACCATGTCAAGCATCCAGGCAAGCTTCAGAGAATCCATAGATCACAACTATGTGCTCCACAGTGTACCATGAACAACATTATATGTTCTTATCTTTCTATCTCAGCAGCAGGCAAGCAGTTACTGAGCTGATTACACAGCCATAGCAGATTTAGGTTTTGCAAGCAAATGGATACTAACCTCCACATAATGGAAGCCCACAGCTTCAATGGCCACATCTGGACCTTGAGGAAAAATGGACCGGACCTCTTTATACACATCCTTGTCCTTCCGGTTTATGGTCAATACGTCTTTCAACTTTTTCTTTGCAAAGTCCAGGCGGTACTGAACTGAATCAATAAGGACCACATGAGCAGCTCCACGTAGTAATGCACAGTGTGCAGAAAAGATACCAACTGAACACCCACAAAAGGCCCAAATACGATTTAATAGCACAGCTTGACAACATCTTTAACTTGAGCCAATGAACACCAAAGCTGTTGCTAAACATTGAAGACTAACAACCTTGTTGCAACAGAAAGTATCGGATACTCATTTATCACAACAGAATGCACAAGTTTCCTGATTTTGATTGAATAGTTCATAGTGAAGTTTCCATAATCTAACACTGTACAGCACCTTTCCTAAATATCTAATTGTGTATCCACAGTGATATCCAGCTTTGTCTTCATGCAGTTCATTTTCTGCACTGGTGAGGACCACTACTTTTTAGGCATAATTAAGCATGCTTGGACCCATATCAAACTTCAGGGAGTCCTGAAAAGGAGGGTACCTGGCCCAGCACCCCAGATGGCCACATTATCTCCCTGACCCACATGACCCAATTCATTTGCATGCCATGCTGTTGGCAGGATGTCAGAGAGAAAGATTGAGTGCTCATCATCTAGCTCATCTGGTACTTTCAAGCAATTGACATCCGCTGCAAAACAATTTAAGGAAAACAATTAGGAATCCAAAAGATATTGTAGCTCAAAGTACAAAGCTTCAAAAGATCATCATGATTTGCAACAGAGTCTTACCGAAAGGCACACGAGCAAACTCAGCTTGCCCGCCCTCCCAGCCACCAGTCAGGTGGGAGTAGCCAAAAAAGCCAGCTAGTCTGCACACACACATAGAGCCATGCACCCGAGACTATGTCAAAGGACCAGAGCCAAGGCAATGGAGATGATTGATGCTCAGATAGCTGTCAAACCCGTATGTGGCTATGTCCAAATACAGATCAGTATATACTCTGAAAATAGGACTTAGATACACTTCCTAAGCAGCAGGAAGTTCAGAATTGGAGATGTCCAAATGTACCTGTCACCATAGAGCAATTCCTGCTCCTTGCTTGGATTTGTAGTATCACAGCAGGAATAATCATGTCTGAAGCATGGTGGACATTGGTTGCATGCAATGTCAAATGCACTCACTACACGATCTCCTGTAAAGGTTCACAAAGAAGCCCCACAAACATCAACTGGCTGAAAGAAGTACTAGAATCTGCATCCTTGAAGATAGCATCAACAACTGCCAACAAAAAGGTTGACAGGTACCAGAAGGCAGACTGTCACTAAAGCTCAAAGTACAAAGACCAGACCACCAAGATCATCACATTACATCTGCAGCATGCAGCAAGAAGCTCATGCATTAGAGGATACCTAATCTATCTAATGCAGCAAGACTTGTACAAATCGCTCAATGGCATACATGGCAACAAAGATATATGGGTTCCATGCAATTGGGTTCAATGCGAGCTTCACAATTCTCACCTGGTTTCAGGTTCTTAACCTCAGAGCCAACAGATTCCACAATCCCCATGAACTCATGGCCCGTAACATCACCAGGCTTCATACCCGGCATAAACCCTACATACATGTGAAGGTCTGAACCACAGATGCATGTGGTTGTAATGCTCAAGATGGCATCTGTCTGCACAAAAACAGATACAAGCAACCAAGCACAAGCAAGGTCGGAGAGATCAAGGTACGACATTGGAGTAGAATTCTCCACTGCAACTACAGCTCTTGATCACCAAAAGAAACATTTGTGAAGTTGTGCACCTCCAAAAGGAATATAGGGCCAAGCTCAGCTTCTAGCGAGCTAAGTATGTGCATCAAACCAGGTCGGAGATGGCATCCAGAAGTGCAATGATCTGTGTATTTTCTTACATGGAAAGCTGTGAGAAAGAAGAAGGCTCATGAGACACAAACTTGTTTGGGTCCTCTAGAGTTTCCTGCTTACCGGATCTGTGACTAGGGGCCGTGGTCGCTCGCGAACCTTCATGTTTCTCTTGCCGTGGTACTCCACGGCTCGCATTTTGTGCTTCTCATCCTTTTTGGAAGTGATTGTGCAAGTAGGGGTCTTCAGGATTGGAGGATCCTGCAGCACTGTGTAAGTAGACGTTACCGGAACAGCTTGTGGGGTCTCCACTTGAGTAGCCATTTTCTCTTTGCAATATGCTCACCTTAGAACCGCCGGCAACCGACCTGAGCGAGTAAAAGAAGAAGAAGCTGAAGAGGGACGACAGATCTTGACGAGGGGATAATTTCAAAGCAAGTTTGTAAAGAAAAACGGAGTCGGTCTCACAATCCAAAACCGAAGAAACGCAAGAAAATTCCATTGTGATGCTTAATAGTAACAAGGCTAGAAGAGGAAACCAGCTCAAGCTACTCGGAAATTTTTCTGTGATCCGCCACTTGGGTGCGGTTTGCCATCGACACGTCCACGACGGCATGCTGTCGCTGATGGAGAGAAGGTCATGCAACGGTCCTACTCGGAAGTTCTCACCGCGAGGCACGACAAAACAGACACTCTTCAGGCTAAGATTGTGGAGGTGTCGCGTACCCATTCCATGCAGACAACAAAGGCAACTATATTTTTCCGAAAAAGAAACCTCTCTCTCTCTCTCTCTCTCTCTCTTCCAAAAGAAACCAACCCGCAAAATCGAAGCTTCTTCTCAGCAGAACCGCCTGCATCTCGAAGCTGCTAAGTCTCCCTAAAACAGAAACTTGCTAATCGCAATGCATGTCACGACTGTACTCATCAAGAGATCAAATCCCTCCCACGTCCTCCACAGCTCCCTACACTTCAAATGCTTAGAATATTGTTGATCATTTCGAACTGATCATGCAAACTACAGAAGAGCTTGCTTCTTCATGAAATACCTTCGGAGATTCATTCAAGGAAGGAATTTCCCAATACAGCAACTGAAAGCATGCAAGCTTCTAATTTCGCAACAATCACACATCATGAGATCAGAGCTGCTGCTGAAGCACTGAATCCTTCGTTCCAAAACTTGCTATATGAAATCCTGAGATTGCAACAAAAGCATTCGCCAAAACTCTTGCAACAAGGTCCATTTAAGTATCTGATAATGTGTTTAGAGTATAGTAGCTTCAAAGGACTTTGGCCCCTAGTAGCCAATATTAGGTCTATTTTTATATGAGGATTTTTGAAAGATGATATTTTGGCTTGTGTTAAACCTTGAGATTAGTTATAGAGTTTTAATATCTTGAAGGATTTTGGGTTTCTTTTAGAGGATTTTTTGAGGATTATATTTTTTCATGGTGAAATATTTTAGTTTAGGTGATTCTTCTTTTGCCTTAAGATACTTTTTTTAATGTAAATGGCAAGGCCATAGTATGACACAACCCTTGATTATAAATTGTTTGCACTATTGTTGAGTTTCCCTTCATTTACGGATAATTTTATTGCTTGGAACTCATCGATAAGGGCCACTTTAGATGAGTGTCCAAGGTCTACGGTTCAATGAAATAGAGCAATCCTATTGGCATGAGAGTCATAAATTGGGTCCCTTGCCTATAGATTAGGGTCCATGACCCAAAAGTGGCAAATTGAGGCTAAACCTACATGGCACCATTTTGGAAGGAAAATCAATTGGTTCAAACCCATAAAAAGACCTCCAGGAGAGTTCATGATTTGGAGAACCCAGATGCAATCTAGGGTCCAACTCAAGGATTCAATTTGCTTCAAATGAATCCAGATTGGTTCCTAGGAATTTTGACCCCGAACCCCATCTAAAAAGTGGGGTCTAAGATTTGCACAAAGAATTGCAGTAACCCAAAAACCATCCAATGCTAATTCAAACACAACTTGAAAATAAAAAACACTCCCCCTCCCCCTGCCCCAGCCTGCCCACCCACAAGAGAAAAGGGATGCCCTTGCACTCCATGGCGCAACTTCTCGTTTGGTTGCATGGAAATTCTATTCCTAAAATTGGCTGCTGCTATTTTTGGCCTAGATTAACCCTAGTACCTTGGCCAATTTGACACTAATTATATTATTTTTAGAAATGTTGAATTTTTCAAAAATTATTTCTTCCAAATCAAAAAATATGGTGAAGGATAATAGTGAACATTTAGGCATATTTCGATTTGTTGAAGCAAATTTTCCAAAATGAATTAATTATTCGACAGACATGTGTTGTTGAAATGGCCCAAGGTACTACGGTAATAGCCCTTTTGAAGAACACCTTGCCTATTTTGTTTCATATTAATTGATTGGGAGTCCCTCACATGTCCAACTTCTTTCTTTCTTTGCAATGAGCCTATTTGATTGGCCCATAGCCAAAAGAAAAAAAAATTGAAACTATGGAATCTCCCCAAAACAGAAGACTCTATGGAAAGATAGAGTGCAAAATGGTCCAATTTTCCAAAGTTGCAAAAGTGGTGAAAACAAATCCCTTCCCAAAATTCCCAACTTTAGATCTCACTTCCCATCTACACATTCTTAAAATTTCCACCTCATATCCCCAACATACCAAGCTTAAGGAACTGATGTTTACTTAGACAAGCTCATAAACCCCATACTGTATCTCCTCATCTCCACCTTAAACCTGCTACTTTATTCACGTTTTTACATTAGACCTTATCAATCTCCAAACTCCAAAATGTAGTGAAAATTAATTGGAATCAAGAGATGTTCAGTCCTAGTGAACAAACCATGGGCATTCTTCCTAGACAGTCCATATCAATACTAATTGACAAATGCCCAAACAACAAACCCATCTCTAGAATACACACACACACACACACACAGATTTTCTATCTTTCCTACTACAATCCAAAAACTAAAAACAATATTTAGCTCTTTTCTTGAGTTGTTGTTTCTTCCTTTCTTATCCTCCACATAGCTCCTTCATCACATGCCACTATTTTTTTTCTTGCATAATAAGACAAGTTACAAAACACAATTTTTCTACTAGTGCTTCCTACCAAACCTCTACACAAAGTCCATCAAAACAAAATTAAGGGTTGGTTTGTTGCCAAACATAACTCACTCCAACCCAACACCACCAAATTCACCATCATCAAAAATATGAGTGAGCACACTCATTTTTTCCTTTTGATTTCTCTCTTCCTTTTTCATCAACTTCCAATAAGCCCTTTATTGATGGAGATTTTTCATCCAACTCCATTTTCCTCCACACAAGGTAAGGCACTGAAAATCTACATGCCATGTATTAATTTTGTTGAGAACCAACTAAAGTTCCAAGTTTTAACCTCCCTATTATTAATTTTGTAAATGTTTGTTGAAACTAGTGTTGGGTGAGTATTTGATTTTTCATATACCAATCAATTCTTAGTATCTTATTTTTTTAGGTTTGAAATACCATTTGAGTCTTGGTATTTGATTTTTTATTATTCTAAAAATATTTGGATCAAGGGTTTGAAACCTTAAGATGAAAAAATTGTTATGATTTGGGGGTGGGTATAATGCTTGATCTTAGCTGTACTTGGTTTAATAACGTGATTGGGTTTTTGACAAAAAAAAATAATCTGATTTCTTTTAAAAATTCAATTATTGTTAGGTCTTTGAATGGAAAAGCCATCTACTAAACGTTCATTACACAATATACACTAGATTTTTTACAACATAAGTCACATATGCATTTCATCAATATGAAATAACAATAGTACCATTTGGTTTATTGCAATAAGGTCAATCGTCAACAACTATCATGGTACCTTTTTAAGTTTGTTACTATTGAGTTATTTTTAGAAATTTTTAATTTCTTAAAAAATTTATGGTTGAAATGTTGAAATTTTTAAAAAATGCCAAAAAACAAAATGGTGGGAACCCATGAACCTTTTATCTTCAACCTTGTTCACTAGTGCAAAGTAAATATTCAATAATTGACAACATTTTTCTATCTTATAATTTGGTGGAACATTATTTCTCCTAGTTTTTTTTTTTTTTTAAATGTTTTAAACATTTTCTTTATGTTAAAGGTTCAAAGTCCAAAGAACTTATCAAAGAAACTACATATTTGTTTTGTCAATTTTTCATGAATTATTACTTTTAACCCTAAAACGAATTTTGAAAAATAAATAACTATTCAAGACCTAAATGTTGAACCTAGAAAGGTACTATAATATACAAGGGATAAAACAATTAAAATTTGAGGCAATGTAGAATCAAATATTTGGTTTTGTCAAATTTGGTTCCAACATGCATTGGTCCTCTTTGATTTAGGATCCCACAAGTAATAACTAATCAAACACGAGTACTTTCCATTTGGAATTTTTTACTGGATCTTGTAAGACTTGGAATGTTGTAGAACCTTCACATTTTGTAAATGTAATCATATTTTTTTACTCCCCTCATCAAAAATAAACTTGCAAATTGTAACAAGAATTACATCTATATGGCAATTGCAACACAACCCATATCACATTTGAGCTTCATGAATTGACAATTGGCATTTTCAAGAACCAACAACAAATCCTCAACCATCACCGTCACATAAAACTATAGATTCTAGGCATTAAGCACCTACACACTCCAACAAAATGCCAAAAACTTAATCAAATATGTTCATCCCAAAGTCACACAAAGTTTTTAGCAATTTCAAGAATTTTTTTTGTGCTTCACTTCATCTTCAATTTCTACATCAAGTTGCTCCACAAGAATAAATTTTAGCTCAAATCCATGTGTAAAGTCAAGAGGCTTTTCACACCTAATATGTGGGTTAGCTAACCAATTTTTGTTGACAAATATCATTTTTTCTAGGTTATATGTTCAAAGTTAACATCTCCAAAAATATTTTAAGGATTCTAACAATGGAAAAAATCTATTGTAAGAAATTCAAAGATTAATGATTCAATTTACAATTAAATTTTAGTCAAAAATGACAATTACAATTAAAAATGTAATAGTCACCTAAGACAAGACAAGTGTCATCAAACAAATAATTAATCACAAAAGGCACCACATGGCATGGTTAATCTAATCTACTAGGCCTATAACCTACCTAGTTTATCTACCCTACCTACTTAACTTACCTAACCCCTAACTAGCTTATCTAATTTAACTTAAGCTAACCCCTAAGATGCAAGTATAAAGACTCGAGCCTTTCACATGTATGAGGGTTATAAGCCAAGTCCTTAACCGTTGTACCACACTATTATGGTGATAAATTTTGTCTACTAATTTATTTCACATCTTATTATGTACATATGTAAGTAACTTTTAGGTAGATGGATAGGTAGGTAAGTAGGTAGGTGACCTACCTAACTAAGGTAGATGGCCTACTTACCTACATACCTAGGTAAATGGCTTACCTACCTACCCTAGGTAGATGGCATATTTACCTACTTACCTAAGTAAATGGCTTATGTATTTAATTTAAAAACAGTTAAATAGGTATTAGGTGTTCATCCTAACGTACGTAGCCTACTTATTAAATAATAATTTTTTTCTAATTTACACATTAACTAATAAATGACAATTCTACAATTGGAATTATATTAACAATTTAAATGCCATATGTCATTTAATCATCTATATAGTACAAATGTAATTGTAAAAGCAACTTAGTTATCAACCATTAATGGATGGCACCAATAATGGATGACGTATATTCATTTTCATCAATGTTCTCATCTAAACTTATGATAATCACAAATGTTAGTCACATTTATGATTAAAATTTAGATTTATCATAATGTAATTGCATATGTGATTATGAGCAATTGTAAGTATGTTAACATGTAAAATTATTACAAGTATACTCACAAAATGAATTGATTTGGACACTACTTGCACACTAGTCACAAACATAGCATTGAAATGGACAAGATTTCTTTTCGTGATCATTTTTGTTTTGATCTAATTAGTAGGACTGCCAAGATTTGTTAGGCTAATATAACAATGGTGGGAAACCTATGTTCTTTTGTGCACCATCAAGTTAGAACAAACTTATAGTTCCATTCCTCAAAAAGAAATTGACAAAAAAATCAAGTTCCCTTACTTTAAATTATTTCAAAATGTTGACATTTGTTGATGCGATAGAAAACAAATCTTCACTGTACACTAAAACTTGCACATTAGAGGTTCATCAAGCATGATAGGCATCAAAGTCTTGTAACATCCACCAACAAAGGTAATCACAAATTTACAAGCTTCATAGGTTTGTTCCAAATCCATACAAAATTTGTTATTTCATAAGTTTTTATTGTTCAAACACGAATGTTGTGCATTAGTTAAACACAAAAGTTGTGTGCACAACTTTTGTGTGTAAACAACACAAATAAACATACATCATCTATGTTTGAATAATATGAATATGCATATGACATTCATGTTTAAACAATGTGCACGACATCAATATTCAAACAATACAAATGGATGAATGACATCTATGTGTATTCCATACAAACCTATGAAAAATAAATTTTGCACAATTATTATTGTCAAATGATGACTCGTGAATTTGTGATGTAATAGTTGTTCATCATAGGTAACCACCAAAATTGAAGTTAGATCATGACCCATGTAAGTAGTGACCAATCACATGCTCTTGAATATGGGATCTAACATCACTACCAAGATGTTACATAATTTTTTTTATTAAAATCTATGCACAAAATATATATGAATGGTACAAAAACTTTTAACAAACAGTGTTTCATGTGCATCACAAGTTCCTCCAATTCTATCTTGCAAGTTGTTAGGAACAATATAATGGCAAGATCATCACAAAATTCACAACATGTTGAAATGATAAATTACAAGGCATCTCCAAGGAGCCAATGTCCTAGGCTTTGATTCAACACACAACCAAATATAAATAGGTGATAACATTTTCACCACAATTTCACAAATGGCCCAAGTTCACAAAGAAAGTACTCAACTTCACAATGCAACAAATTGTTAAAGTAACATAATACAATGGTTGTTTAAAATATTGATGCATTTTCAACCAATGAAACTTGACTTACAAACCTAAATATGTTTCTTTTTTAAACACCCGCCCTACTAAACTTTAGATCCACTAAGCCTACATCACATTTTTTCAATTATTTTAATCATGCACAACTCAAAAAAAATTCACTAAAAAAAAATTTACAAATGCATTCAACTTTTACATTAACCAAATCACAACCAACCAAAAAGAATACACCTCTTCTTGATCTACTAAATCACTAATAAACTCAAAAAACATTAACCTCCAACATCAAATTTTCTTGACTTATTAATATGGTTGTGAAAAAGACTTGATGCACCATTTTTATGTTGGCTATTTCATCAAACAAATCAAGTTGTTAGGTCAACCATGATGTTGACTAAATGTTCTCACATTTTTAATATCATTTTTAATTTGCAAATAATTTTATTATTATTAATTTAATAATTCATTACAAGGATTGAATTTCAATGAACAAAGGTGATTAAAGTTTAATGTTGATAAAGTTTTTTTCTTAAATTAACCATTGAAATGTGATGATTGAATTTCGATCATCATCTCAATAATCAAGATTGTTTATTAAAATTCTTTTTTAATGACTAAAATTTGGTTGCCTTATGGATGAAGGTGGACTTAATTCACCTTAATAATTGTCCTTCAATGACCAAAATCCAATTTCAAAAACAAAAAACCAAAAAAATGTTTTAAAATTTTGTTTGACCTTGGAAATGTGAAATAAAATTTTGTTTATTATTTTCAAAATCTTCTTTTTAAAACTAAATTTTATTCACTACAAAACTACAACAAGGGTGGACTTAGTCCTAATCCTTGTGAACACAAAGATCCCACCTAGGTCCACTTTGAATTTCATTACAAAGAAATTTAAAATTTGAAAAAAAAAAATTTTGATTTTTTAAAATGGTGATCAAAAATTGAATCTACACATCTCAAAAGTCAACATCTTTTCTTTTCTTTTTTCTTGAAATTGAACTTTAATCACCTTTGTTGACTAGAATTCAATCCCTATAATTAATTATCAATAATCCCGTTGAAGACGAAATTAAGAATCCAAGGATGTTAAAGGTTGGGCCGAGAATTGGGAATCCCTAGAGGTCAAGGTTCTTGCACAAAAGTCTAGATTCAATAATCAAAAATCTTGGAAGCAAAGTTGAAGGGAATTGGAGGTCTTCGTAGGTTGAAAGGAATTGAAAGTCAAGACTTGGAAGTCTTGGTAGGTTGAGGGGAATTGAAATTTTTCGTGTGTCAAAAAAATTCATGGGTTTTGAGAAGGAATCAAGAATCCCAAGAGGTCAAGGATTTTGGGTGGGAGTTGAAAATCTTGTTAAATCAAAGGGAATTTGGAATCTAAATGGGTCAAGCTTCTTGGGTGGGAGTTGAAAATATTGGTGAATCAAAGTGTGATGGATGTGAACATTAAACACCATCTTCCAATATATGGAATTCATCCGTAATGTTCATTCATAATTCCTAGTTAAGTTTTAGTTAACTTTCAATTAAGTTCCAATTAATTTTTAAATAAATCCCAGTTAAATTTTAATTAACTCTTAATTAAATCCGAATTAATTACGAGTTGACTTTTGATTAACTTCTAGTGAAATCCTAGTTAACTTATAATTACATTTTAGTTCACTATTAGTTAAGTCCTAATTATGTATAATTAATTCATAGTTGACTCTTAATTAAATCCAAGTTAATTTTGAGTTAAATTTTAGTTAACTCATAGTCGACTCCAAGTTAGGAAGGTTCTTAATAAATTTCCTTACTTAATACACACATAGAAACTTTTTTAAAAGCTTCCTTGAGCTAGGTCCCCAAAGGAGTATAAATAAGAGTAGGACCCTTCATTTTTTTCAATTTGTTCAACACTAGTCTTAGACATGATTTTACATCATAACCTTATCATGTTCTTTTCATGTTCATGCTTGCACATGGTAGCATAATAAAGATTTATTTTCACATTTGTTTTGCACATCTTGTGCTTTTATTTTTAGTTTTTATGTTCTTATTTTTGAACTACATAAATTTTTTTGTTCCTTATTTGAAAGTTAAACTTAGACCATTCCTTTAGCTTTTGTTCTTGTGAGTTTTCGTGTGTTTAACACAAAGGGTATTAGGAGTCCAAATGGGTCAAATATCTTGGGTGAAAATCAAAAGTCCCACGAGGTTAAAAATCTTGGGTGATAGTTGGGAATCCCAGTGGGTTGAATATTTAGTTGGGAATCCTAGAAGGTTAAAAGGAGTAAAAAATCCTAAGCAATCAAAAGGAGTAGAAAGTTTCAACGGGTGAAAGGTCTTGGGTGGAAGTCAAAAGTCCCAATCAATTGAGGGCGATTGGGGAATTTCGATTGGTTAAAGGTCTTGGGCAAGAAATCAAGAATCCTAGGAAGTTGATCGGAGTCAATAGTCTCAACAAGTTGAAAGGAATCAAAAATCTTAATAGGTCAATGTATAATTATGAACCCAACTAGTAGGGAGGGTAGCCAGGTATAACAAACCTATAAAAAAAAAAACAAGAAAAGTTATTCTCTAAAGAATTCCTACCTTTGGACAAAAAAAAAAAAAATTAATTTCAAGAGAGGTTAAATGATTAGAAAATACTCTTGCACTACAAAACCACAACTCCTTCATATTACCATCATCATTATGCACATTGTCTTCCAACAACTACCTTCTATTGCAAATACCATCATATTCCAACAACTCCAAAAAATCATTATAAATGAAACTAAAAATAAATAAATCCAAAAAAAAGCTAAAATATTATATAAAAAAATGAATTTACACTCACACATCCAAAAAGTCAAAATAAAAATAAAGAAAATGGAAATACACACCCAAGGTCATGTTCCATAGATTTCAATTTTATCAAGTACAACATGGTTTTCCTATGCCATTTTCCCAACATCTCCATTTCTCCTTCTACTCCTCCTTTACCATGCTACAACTAGAATGATGTTCCTCCTCCTCCAAGTTACACTTCTCAAGTATCCACACATGATGCACTTCTTCCCTTAAAATTAAAAAATAAAGCCTTATCTTAATCTTCCCCCAAATTTTCACTAATTGATTAGTGAAGCGAACACAAATCTCTAATTCATATGAAACTAATTTAACCAAAATAATTTCATCTTTAAACATCCTTTAATTGATTGGTGAAATAAACACCAATCTTTTATTCACATGAAATTAACTAATCAAAATAACTTCATCTCTTTCTAAATTAGAGAAATAATAATTAACATCTACCATTAGTAATTAAATAATTATTAGAATGCCTATCAAACTAAATAAGCTAGAAAAAATTTCTATCCTAAAAAAGTCGAAAAGAATTGAATGTCACAATAGATTGAAAGGAGTCACAAAGGGTCAAAAAGTCTTGGGTGGAAGTTAGAAGTCCCAAGAGTTGGACATCGCTATTGTCCAAGAGTTGGACATCATGGTGGGTTCAACATCTTGGGTAGGAATTGGAAGTTTGGAGAGGTCTAAGGTCTTGGGTGAAAATTGAATGAAGAGAGGGCATTAGGATAGGAGTTGGGAGTGAAGAGGATGTGAGGTGAGAATTGAGAGTCCTAGAAGGGCAATGAGATGAAATATTTGATCATTTGGACTAATGGAACACCCTTGTGTAAGTTGCAATCAAAATTGGTATCAAAATTCGATCGCAACTTGGAGAGTGATTTTTGAACAAAAAAAATTGTCCAAGTTTTTTAATCCACTCTTCAATTTGTGAGCAAAATTTGGTTGCTACCTTCACAAAATTGCTTTGTCAGATATTCCAAATTAGGATCTTCTTGGACACGAAATTTGAGAGCTAGTTGGTACCATTCTACCATTCTAGGGCTAGAAAATGCTGAACCATCTACCTGACATATTCCACCTGTAGAATTCGCTGCCACCATTCCACACTGGAATCTCCTTAGTGCGAATGGAGTGTCTCTCCATAGCAAACTGTACACTCCGAGCTTCTTCTCTTCGCGCAGGCAGCGTTGCAGTCCCCCTTCCGCCGAGGATCGTTGTAGCAGCCCCGGGAAATACAACAGGAGACGCTGGAAGATGATGCTGATACCGAAGAGGTGATGAGGATGTGATGCTCTTGTGGTCTGTGTTGTTGTCTCATCACAGCCTTGAACCACGTGCACCGATTTCCTGTCCTGTGTGGAAAGAAGAGACTGGTTTCATTGGCAGCACCAGCAGAATGGTAACTGAACAGAAACACCCTTTGCTTTCCTTTTTCTCTCTCAACCCCCCCCCCCCCCCCCCCCCCCCCCCCCGCCCTCTTT
>Ga0116227_10004085_pt1 | contig 31894 bp, 25 predicted proteins | sample S1TSphgellanicum_FD_89693 | JGI IMG/M metagenome (GOLD analysis project Ga0116227, IMG submission 89693) | Host-associated microbial communities from peat moss isolated from Minnesota, USA - S1T2_Fb - Sphagnum magellanicum MG | ecosystem: Host-associated > Plants > Peat moss > Unclassified... | reverse complement strand
TGCTCGGGAGGAGCTTTCAAGGTCAATGGTAGCTTGAACAATCTACCTTTGTTTCTGCAAGATCTTCAGAATAAGCTTCAGAATATCACTTTTGTAAGGAGTCAGAGATTACAGATTAGAAGCATCAGTTCTAATGTGCAACAGATGTGGAGCAGCAAAGAGGATCACTGATGAATACCCTTTACAAGGTGAGTGCTAGCAAGCAGAAGGAGCAATTATTGATTTCATCATCAATTGTTGAGTCACTGGTCATACAATTCTCAGTAGCAAAAATGAGAGATGGCTGAAGATGAACATGTGGCTGGAGATGTGTGAGTTCTTGTCTGAGTACTCAGTCATGTGTAGAGGGACAGGCACTGCCAGCTTTTATGCTGGATTGTAAATTGTAATTGGAATTTGAAGTCATGGACCAAATTGATGGTTTAATACGGTCCACAACTGTAGTATCTCTATCTCCTTGTAATCACATTAGAAGTGGCACTATCACTGCACTTCATTCAAGATTATAATATTAAACAACTGGACCTGAAGATCCTACTGGACCACTCAGTAGCTTGGTGAGTAATACCCAAGATTCAAATTCATTCTTGTTGAACCAAGAACCATTTGTAGTACAGATTTATCTCTATCTCCTAATTCAAGTATGGTCTAGTCAAGCACAACCCCATCAACAACCATCCAAAGGTTCCAAAATGCTTCTTCGTAGCTCTCCAGTGCCAACCTCCTTCCATCTCTACCTTAAACAGGTTTGATCCATCCAACACCTCTAGGGACAACAATGTATAGCATATGGGTATGTAGCATTTGAGGGCATTCCTGGATTTAAGGCCTTGTGGATGAGGGCAATGAGCTTAAGGCCACATGGAGCATAGAGAAGATGAATGCATAGAGAAGATGCTACCCTTATGTTGTTGCATAAAGAACAACCAATGTATCTAATCAAATATGCAAACTTGTCTCATCATGCGGATGCATTATGTCATGGAAGATTAATCAATATGCAGGCCCGTTTCATCATGAGGATGTATTATGTCATGGAAGATTTCTTACATGATGGAAGCTGTCTTGTGCAATAGATATTATGCCTGACAATGGCTCATAAAATACAAAAGAAAATATCAGTTGGGTGTTTACACTACACAAATGCAATTTCATTGAAAGCTTTCAGTATCTCTAATCCATATTTCTATATCCTCACTGGCAGAACAAAACTGCCAACAGCTCGTGCATACCATCATTCTTGGAGAAGGAAGAACATGGGGAAAACCCATACACATCTGGATTCCGGCATCTCTTTCAAAACAATTAATGTTCTCAAATTCCTTGCCTCCTTCTAGTGGAGGGCAGGCTCCTGTCCCAAAACAAGACTCAACTGCCATGTATGCCTGATCAGGCACAAAGCGTAGACAAATAATCACATGATCAAGTCAAAGAGTAAAGCTCTAAAAGAAGGAGCAAACACCATCGCTTCCATTCAAAAAAGAGGTACAAGTTGAGTGTGCCATGGTGAAGAAGCCCACAAGATATTACTTTCTTTGCTTAGAAGAAAAGACCAAGACCAAGTTACAATCTATTTGCAATGCACCCATTCATTCGACTTTCACGTCACGATATACACATAATTACTCCCTCCCTGAAAGATTCCCTACGGCAGCGGCTGCGGCAGGAAAGATTTCCGAATCCGCCTATATGCATCCACGACATACAATCTGGTTTTTCCGCGTGTGCTCATTCCAAAGCATGATGATCCATGGTGATACAAAAAACTATCCTAATCCACTCTTTGGCAGGGCACAGGATCAACAGAGTTGGTGCAAAGCGCTAAAGACTAGAAGCGGCTTTCGTCTAGCAGCCTTTTCCATTTCTACGAGTTCAGTTTGACCTCTCCATTCCAGGAACAGATTCTTCTCAAGAAGGAAGCCAGCCCTGGAAGGCGTCCTACAGCTCACTCACGATCAAGTTGCAAGCTTTGCACAACACTATCAATGGATCGATGTACACGAGACAATCGGTTGATCGATCTGCCCGAGGCAATCGATCGATCTACACAAGGCAAGTATATTCTACAAGCTGCTGCTACTGGGCAGTGGCTTGATCTTGGACGTTGGCTCTGTGTCGCTTGGCAGCGGACGTAGCCCTTTGCTTCACCAAAGCGGCGAAGTTTTCCCACGGCAACTCCGGGGGGATGGGGTGGTTGCGTAACTGGTGTGGCGAATCCTCGAAATTGTACGGGATTTTCTTTTTTGTATAGAAAATGCCAGCATCATACGCTCTCGCCGCTTCCTGCGGCGTCTCGTAAGTCCCCAACCATATCTTTCGCTTGTGCGATGTGGGTCGAATCTCCGTCACCCACTTGTTAAGCTCCGGCCTGTGCCTCACGCCTCGGAATTGCGCCGTGGACCTGTCTACACTTCCTCCATTATTGCTGCCTCCAGTACAGCTACTGCCGGAAGAAGCGCACTCGTCTGTGTCCCATGCAGGAGGAGGCTCCTTATTCAAATCGATGTTCCGCAACTTGTAGTTTATCTCCAGTACCGAAGAACCACGTAGACGCATTCCCTCTGGCCTCCTTTTCTCCTTGTACGATTTCCCTCCACTTAACCTTCCCGATCACCAAAAGCACTGAATCCACCCAAACTCCACCCAAACTATCAAACCCCAATCAAACATCGAAGCTACTCTCCAAGGTCCCGTTTTTCAGTTCTTGGCCGCTCCCTCCCTTTCCCTCTCTCTTTCCAAAAACTCTCGATCGATCGATCCAGTTAACACAATCAAGTCTCTTGTTCTTTCTTCCTTCTTGCAGCCAATCTCTCTCTTCAAACCATCTGTCTCTGTCTCTCTGTATCTCTCTGTATCTTCTTCCTCTTGACTTGCACGATTTGGGTCTCAGGCAGGAATAGCTTCCAAAATCTTCTCCTACAAGTTCTCCCCGTTCTCCTGGAGGGTTTGCTCTCTGGTTTGTGTGTGTGTGTGTGTGTCTCTCTCTCTCTCTCTGCAGACGGACAGGGAGAGAGCGAGGAGCATGACAAGGCAGGCAGAGCAAGCAACAGAAGAGGAAGAGGCGGTGCCCAGTGCCGTTCGTTCGTCTCTTGGTTGACTTGTGCTTTCACGTGTCGGTACTTGGTAGAGATGGGTGTGTTTTACAAATTTTTTAATTTCCACTCTGACATGTATGTAGCCAAATTTGGCTAAGTCCTCTTGCGGATAAGAATCGTCGGCCACACCACCTACCTCACAAATTTGAGAACAAAAAACCTACTCGGGAGCAATGCTTTTTTTTCCCCACTAATTTTGTCCTTTTTAGGACCCAAAAGCTTGGGAGAATTTTGGAACTCTTTGTTTTTCTAGTGTAAATTCAATTAATTTTAATCTTCTTTTGGGGAAAACATTTGCCAAATTTTTTATATCCAAAATTTGAGAACAACAAAATCCCTGAAGGAGATCCTGGCATTTTCCCCACTGGCTTACTATAATAATAGTAGCAGGAATAGTAATAAATGAGTTGGGATTTCTTGGTACAAGCTGTGGATAGAATGTGCACTCTAGGATGTCTTCTCTAATACATAACCGGATCGACACCCTTATTGGATATGAGCTCATGCGTTACAGATAATAACCCCTGACCTTCATTTCTACTCACTATTGCGCACAAGGTACCACCATCTGCTCTCATTAACCCAATGATACTGTAATCCTATCACTTCTTGGATGAAAGTGTAGCCACTCTGTCCATGAATGAAAAGAGGCTGTTTCAATTTTTATTATTTCCGGTTTTGTTCCTTAACTGGCGGCCTTTTGCTGCTTACCTATTCCATAATGTTTCAAACAAAAGCAGGAGAGATATTCAAACAAGCAAAAGCTCCCTCATGCTCATAACATATTAGTAACCGGTGTCTATGTCTTATTCAGGCATTTTACAAGCATTTCCTTTGGTGGGATAGGCAAGCATCTGTTGGCTTCATTTTTGGTGTTTTCAGTGTCCATTTTATTGTGAATCAATTACTTGAGAAAGGTGTTTGAAATGTGAATCACTTAAAATCCCTTTGCCACTTGATGGAACTATAGCTCACCTTAAGGGGCTCATCACATTCCTGGGTGGAACCACACCTACCAGGCCTTCTTCATTGTATTCATATGGATGTCTTTCACAAATGGCAATATACCCTTGTTGCCTCAGCCCTGTTTCTTGGAAAGTTATCATGCAAATGGAGCTGGAGTACAATCTGTCTATGAAGGTTGCTTGTTTGGTTGTTTGCTTTGCATTTTTTTTTTTTGGTTTGCCACACTAAGATCTCCTAAACCACAGCATCTCTTGTCGCACTCTAGGTATGGTTGCAAAGCTCTCCATGAATATGGAGTTGGTTTCATAATATTTTGACCTATGGTGAAGAAATTATTGAGTATTGGAAAAAAATCATTGAAAAATCATTTAAATCAAAACTAAAAATTACAGAGGAATTTGGGCAGGCTCTTGAAATTGTGAGTAGGATATAATGGAGGCAATTTGAAAAAAAATAGACTTATGGTGATGAAGACATTGAATTTTGAGTCATTTTTTCATCATAAATTTAATTAAATTACAAAAAATGGATTTGGAAAGAAAAATTAGTTGGGTAAACAGTTCACACACTTGGGCCAATGGTACATGCTACAGGGGTATGTGCGAAGTAACAATTACTGTTTAGGCCTAGGAGATAGGGAATCATTTTCTCCCAACAACACTGGAAACATCTCACAACAACTGTAAAAAGAGGGGCCGGGTGGCCAGGTGAAGTAGGGGGTCAAACAAGCATTTTTGTTGTACTCCAAGATTTGGGAAGGGTCAGGATGGGGTTTAGGAACATATTTAAACCAGAAGAACTTTAGGGTTAGGGTGAAGCCCCCGGGTATCACAAGAAAAATATAATGACTTGGGCATTTCAAAAAATGGAATGGCTGGTGTTTCATTTTCCAAAATGCCCTATGAGTTCTTCTGCTTGGTAAGTGTTCCTCCAAATACATCACAAATCTTATTGGCGGCTTTGACAATTTATGCACAAGAGTCTACCGAGTGTTTAAAACCCTTGTCAAGTACCAAGCTAGTCAAGTTGGTCCACTTTAGAAAAATGGCAGCCATGCAGCAGGGCTTGGAAGGGCTGCTTTGGGAGAGGGAAGGAAAGATTAGGAAAGCCGAAAAGGGGCAAAGAGGAAAAGTAAATGATGATGATGATGAAAAGTGAAGGATGGGAACAGAAAAAGAAAAGAAGAAAGGGTGTCATATGTAAGGCATTTGACAAGAGAGCTGAAAATGAACCTCAATAGTGAACTATAGAAACCAATGAAACATTCTTTGTGGATGAAATTGATCAAAATGATGCAATTGGCCATATAGATTAGATGCGAGCATATTGATGAAATTAACCTTTTGAATGAAACTATTGAAACTACCCATGCAATTTAAACTTTAAAATAATTCAGAGTGAAATAACATATAATAATTTAGAATAACCTAGGGTGATTAGATTAAAATAATAAAATATAATCAAAGGTAGAATCTTGAAAAAATCATTTTCATTTTATTCCAAATGGCGTGCGAAAATATAGGATACAATTTATCAACTATATATATATATAATTTACTTCACTATAAACATGGTGTTTATTATTCAATATGAAAAAATATTTATAATATACCTAAAACATATTTTAAATATGTCTTTATTTCATAACAAACAAAAATAATAATTTTAATCTCAAGTGCTACCTAATATATATAAAGAGTGACCTTCCTTTGGGGTCTAGAATAACTTTGAATAACTTAGGGTGGAATAGCTTAAAATAATTTGGAATAGCCCAAGGTAGGTTTAAGGGTTTGTGCGCACCATGAAAATTTGTTGATACAATGCAAGAAGGTGAAGGCAATGAGCAAAGCGGAATGATGGTGTGAGGATTGTGGAGCTCCTCCATTACTAAGAACTTTTGAACTCCATTCGAACTTAGAAGGTTTGATATGTTGGTGGTTTGCAAGGTTCGAAATAGGTTCAAAATAAAGAAGACATTGAGCTAGATGGTGATAGTGCCCTCGGCATATATGAAGATGCACCTATTATTGCATATATGCAAGTAGGTGAAGTCCCAATTGGATTAACACCCAAAGAATGTGATTAGGTTGTGCATAGGGCCAAAAGGTTTTTATGGAAGACAAGTTTTTTTTATGACTATGGAGTGATGGACAAGTGTTGGTAATGCCTTGTTCAAAGTTTTGTGAAGACCTTGTATGGCATGTTCATGAGGATTTCAACCATTTTGGGGTTTGACAAACTTATAGTATTTTATAGTCACAATATTGATGGTATGAAATGCAATTGTAGGCTCAATAATTGGTTTCTCAATGTCTGATGTGTGATCCAATTTGAACATCATTCAATGTACCTACACCTTATTTACACCCATTGCCCATCATGGGGCTATAGTATTAGTGGACTTTGGATTTTGTCAACTCCCTAAATGTGATAGTATGACATAACTAATATGTCTTGGTTATGATCGAACATTTCTCCAGGTGGTTGGAATTGGTGCCATTATTGGGTCGTAATAGTGAAGAAACAACATATGCATTTATGGATATGGTGCTTAATAGGTTTCATGTTTTAGCTAAAATATTCATTGACCAAGGTACAAATGTTAAGGCCATTCAATAATATCCCAAGTTTTGTATCAAAGGAAATAAAAGCAAAGTTGAAATATGTTCTTTGCAAAAAAAATCCATATCAAAAAAGTAATAGACAACAAATCTCCCCTTCTCCCCTTGAACATCACCCTTGCTGTCCTAAGTAAATAAAAGGTAGGATAACTTGGTCTTAAACATTGATTTCACCAAAATTGAATAAAAGTCCCTAAAATCTTCTTTCAATTAATAAAAAATCTTATCCCATTTCTAGAAACCGAATTTGAAACCTGAGTCAAGTAACTAATTTATCAGTTTTAAAAATACACATTCACAAAATAACATTACATTTTTGGTAAAAGAAATCATTTTGGTACAAAAAGTTAGATCAATTAAAAAGGTTTTCAGAAAAAAGATTTTTCCTAGAGTTTATTTTAGCTTTTCACAACAAAATTTGCTGGGGAATTTTAAGAATTGTGTGAGAATACATTAATAGATATTTGTACAACTTCATAATACCCTCTTTCTGTAAACAAATTAGTTGAATGAATGGTGAAAATGATGAAAGGTTTAGATAAGTATGGATTTCAAAATATGACACTATAATCATTCAACTTCAAATGTTTTCAGATTTTTTTGTCAAGGCACAAGCTTGATGTTCATTATGATTTGTAACAACTTTTGAAGCTTGTTGGATTCTATAGGTCCTTTTTGTTTACAATGAGCTTTAGGATTTTGAATTTGAAGTTTGAGTTTGAATTTGAGTTTAAACTCTAAATTTAAAGTTTGAATCCAAGTTATAAATTTCAACTTATGGAATTGAGGTTTGAATTTGTTTGAAGTTTGAGTTTGATGTTCAAGTTTGAATTCTAAATTTGAGTTTAAGTCTTAGTCTAAATGTGAGTTTGAACTTTAAATTTGAAGTCTAAATATAAGCTTTAAATTTAAGCTTTTGGAGTTGAGGTTTTGGAATTAGGTTTGAATTTCTTGAGTTTAGTTTGAAGTTTAAGTTTGAGGTTTGAATTTATGTCTAAATCTAAGCTCTTAAACTAAAATTGAAATGTAAACATTGAATTTGAACTTCTAGAATTGAAGTTTTGGAATTAGGTCTAAATTTCTTAAGTTGAATTCAAAACTTAAATTTGAGGTCTAAGTTTGAATCTAGAATTTGAATTTAAACACTAAATCTGAAATTTTGGAGTTGAGGTTTTGGAATGAAATTTGATTTCTTTTAATTGAGTTTGAACAATTGCTAGATTTTTCATAGTCATTGATATTACATGCCAAAACAATGTTGCTTGCTTCTCACATGCTTTAAGCCACATTTTTAGGTCATCTAAATGCATTACTGCCATGGCATCATGTTGGGTTGAGGTTTGAGATCACAACCAAAATAATAAATATGGTGGAAATGAAGCAAGAGAGGCCTATCAATTGAACCTATACCCCGTAGCTAACCATGGTAGTTAGGCATCCCAATTTGCAAATCCTCAAATCATTGCACCATGCAACATGCATAATCAAAATTCAAGTTCCTAAATTCCAAATCAAACCTTCAAGTTACAAACATAATTGTAACATTTTGTACATTATCATTGTTGCATTCCAAACTTCAAGCAAAGCAAAACTAAAGGCTTTAAAGGACTAAACCTTGAGGCTTGCCACTTGAACATCAAACCCTAAGTTCAAACGTTCATAAATCATAACTTCACATTCACTACTCTTGGAGAATGGAAAAGGTTTTAGAAATTGTACATTTTGATTCATGAGGTGAAACGAACCTCCATTGTTGTAGATAGCTTTGGTGACCAATGACAACATGCCAATGTGTGTAAGGAACTTTAACAAATTAAAAGTTGAAATCATTAAAATTGAAGGCTCCTCCATCTCAAGTTGATTTGTGAATGTGATGAAATAGTGGTCAAGATCAAAGGAAATGACCTCTTTCATGATCAATTTCAAAAATAGCAAACCCTAACCCATGATTCTTTTTAAAATTTATTTTGTACATACCAATATAACTCACCATCAACAAACCTCCTCAATACCTTCAATGTTTATATTTGATTATAGGCAACAAATGTCGATAGCTTTTCAATGTGCCTAAGTCATTGTGATTTTTCAGTGGGTTTTCATGTTTAGTCATAGTTCTTCATCTCTTCCACACATACCGACTAGTGCACCTCCATCACTAATTGATTTGTGGCGAAGGTTGTTTTTTTAGCATTAGATCTTCTATTTCATTACTACTATTTTTATTGTTTTGGTTTTTTTCTTATGTGTTTACATTTGTTTCGACATGCCTTGTTCTTTTTGTGGATGCATTTCCATCCTTGTTTATATATATAAGGTAGAGAGGCTGGTCATAGTACATTTAAAAACACAAAGGAACTTGGCGATTTCATGTGATCTCAGTTGCCTTTAAGGTCGAAAGATGGATTATAAAGGAGGTGTGGGTGTACCTAATATGGCTTAGATCATGCAATTTGGACTTCATATGAAAAAGTTATGAGCTCTACAAGGTCTCAACCTCATTGCCAAAAACAAAAAAAATCATCAAACATTAGGCCTACCTATGTTCGAACATTGCATATCCTATCAATGAACATTGTAACACTAACATTTGTCACAAATCCTACTTATCATCAAACATTAACACAAGCAAATCAATCACATATGTTGAAATTTTCGTGCACTTGTATTCAAGGGCCAAGATCAAAACTTGAAATAGGGCAAAAATGTGTTTGGTGATCAAACCCTAATGGTTTGTTAAACTGTCACTAACCCACCACTTTCCCACGTAGTGCCACATTAAAACCCACTACCCCCTCCCCCTTCTCCTCTCTCCTCTCCCCACGCCCGATTTTGACTTTTTTTCCATCATTTCTCACTCATGAGCTCGAATGCTCATTTTCATGAAGCTCTAGAGGTGATGGTAGCTTATTCTTGTGGAGCTTTCAAGGCGATTGCTAATGGTTCTACTTGAAGCTCCTAACAACAATTTTTTTATGTGTGCAGGTGGCGGCCCTCATTAAGGCATTTTGTTCTTATTATTCCTCTATTGCACATGCACTTGTTCTTATTACACCTTTGTTGATGCACCTTTATTGTGCACTTGTTCTTACTACACTTTTGTTGCACACACACCTATTCTTACTACATTCATGTTGCACACCTATTCTTATTGCTCTTTTGTTGTGCATGCATTTGTTATTGTTGTGCCTTTATTGCGTGTGCACTTGTTTTTGTTACGTTTCTGTTACAAACTTTTTCTTGTTGCACCTTAGTTGCACACACATTTATTTTTATTGTGTTGCTCTTCAAGTCTTGACCTTTTTGTGCTACTACATTGAGTTGCTCCTTTGTTTTTAACCCTCTTGTGTTGCTATGTTGTGTTGTTCTTTAACTCTTGACCCTCTTGCATTGTTGCGTTGTGCTACGTTTAAGTTCTTGACCCTTTTGCGCTACGCGTTACTCTTCAACTATTGACCTTTTTACATTGCTCTTTAACTCTTGACCTTTTTACGTTACTCCTCAACTCCTTACCCTCTTACACTACTCCTTAGTTCTTAAACTTCTTGCACTACCCCTTAACTCATCCTCATCCCTCTACTACTCTTCCCTCTTTTCTGTTCATTTTCACCAACAATTGCTGATGTTCTTCTTCTTTATCCTTTATTCATTTTTTACAATAGTTGCCGATGCCCATCTTTTCTTTCCTTTATTCATTTGCTGTTGCGGCTATTGATGTTCATTTTTTATGTTCTTTGTTCATTCTCATTAGTAGTTGTTAATGTTTTTATTCTCTAAACAAAAAAATTTTGTTTTATATTCTTTGTTCATTTGCAATAGTTACTACTACTCTTTTTTTTTTGTTCTTTGTTCAAATTCATTAGTAGGTAAAATCACAGTCAAAGGAGCCACCCAAGTGAGTGGACATTCCTTAAAATTACATTTTTATATGTTTGAAAGATCACAAGGGAAGGATAATAGTTTGGATTGTCATAAATTTTTTTGGAATATTTTCCATTAATTACAAAATTTACATGCTCAAAGCTTGACACAAATCAAAAATGTTTTTGCATGTTCAAAGCACTCAAATCTTGAAAGTGGACCGTCTTTGTTTTTTTCAAATGTCTTTTTTTCTACCAAATGTGCACCAATCCTTTTGAAAATTGGAGAAGATTTTAACATTGATGATTAGAAAGGCAAAAGGACTTGAATTGATGAGTTTCTTTTATATAACCCATTTGAGCACATTTGGTTCAAAAGTGTTTTTGACCTTGAAAATTATGGATTTTAAAAGTGTGGTTTTAATAAAAGTTATTCATATATATGTGATAAAAGGCATGAATGTATAATACACATGATATAAACAATTTGTAGTCAAAATGTATTTATATCTAAAATGCAGTGCTAAATATGGTATCTGAAATAAATATGTTTAAATTATAAACTAACGTAGGAATGACACATGTCATGTGTAATCCTTGGAAAAAAAACTTTTACCTTGGTGCCCCTACCTCCTTTGATCGTGATTTCACCCTAATAGGTGCTAGTGTTTTTTTTCTTTAAACAAAGAGCTCATTTTCTCTATTTTTTGTTCATTCTCACTAGAAGCTGTTAGTGTTCTTCTTCTCTAAACAAAAAGCTCCCCTTCTTTATTATTTATTCATTTGTAGTAGCTACTATTACTCTTCTTTTCTTTTCTTTGTTCATTGTCACTAGTAGTTGCTAGTGTTTTTTTCCTCTAAACAAAGACCTCTCTTCTTTGTTCATTTGCAATAGCTACTACTGATTTTCTTCTCTATTTTTTGTTCATTTTCACTAATTGTTGTTACTGTTCCTCTTCTCTAAACAAAGAGTTCTTTTTCTTTATCCTTTGTTCATTTGCAATAGTTGTTACTATTCTTTTTTTTAGTCCTTTGTACATTTTCAACTCCTCTTTTTGTCCTTTCTACATTCTTAGCAGCAATTGATGTTGTTCCTCTTCTTTATCCTTTGTTCATTTTTAGTAATAGTTGTTGCCACTCCTTTATTCTTTCAGTTTTTCAAAATCATTAGCAATTGTTGCTCCCATCTCTCTCTTCTTGTTCATCTTCAATTATTGTTGTTTTTTTTTTTTTAAAGCAATGTTGTTGCTCCTCTTGACCCTTGTTCATATTTAGTCTAACCCCTTGTTGCTCTTTGTGATCATATTTTATCTCATTAAACATCAAACCCCCCACACCCACCTTTTTAACTTCAATTATGTGTCTTAAGTTGTTGTATGGATGCTACAACTTCCCTTTTGGCTTGCATTTGAGCCTTGGCTTGTTGTTGGGCTTGTGTCTGTGCAGATGTTATTGAACTAAAGTTCACACTCCTATATCCAAAAGGGTTAGCTTGTATACCCGCCTTGATTGTAATGAAATCTATCTTCTACCTTTTTAATTGTTGAAGATGATTAAATTACAATGAAATTAGCTCATTGTTGTTTTATAAGTTCTCATTCCGCTAGTCTTTCAATTGCAATTAACACTATAAGTGTTTTCTTTGATTGTTTTTCTTGTTTTTCTTTCCTTTTATTTTCTCTTATATGATTTGCTGCCTCCCTATCCATTGGCTTTTGTTGCATAATCCTTAAATATTCTTCTAAAGTTACAACATGGCTTTGGGAATAATCCACTTATGGTCTTTTTCCATTGGTTCTTATTATAGGCAGATGTGGTGATGACATCAAACTGTGGCACCCCTGTGTTAATGCCACTTGAATTGAACTTTTAGGATTTTTGAGTTCTGTAGTTTCATCCAATGAAGGCTTGCCAAATTTTCAACCATGTTCTCTAAATCTATTACAAATGCAAAGTTAGTGATTATAGAAATTTTAATCATGTTCACATAATACCTAAATTGATTTTCAGATAGAGCAACAATTGGAACTTCTGTTGTTGAACCTACGTTGATGAGCTCTTTTGTAATTATATGTTTTATCTAATCTTGTTCACCATCCTCTTGTTTTGATTCTTCTACTTCCTTGGCTTGATTTTGCAATATGTATAAAATATTAAGGCCAATTCTTGAATCCATGGCCCTTGGGTTAAGTGGCCAAATCCTTGTACCTTTGAACCCTAACATGATATTTTTTCTTGTAAGTGCTAGGTTTAGTGCTTTGTCTACCCACCTTGCCAATGTTATCTTATTTAGTTTTGTGTAATTCCTCCTAACCATTGTTATGTTTCTTTCCTTTCTAAAAGCAATCTTAAAAGGCTTACAACAAGCCACATCCAAGGGTTGAAGTGCATGAGATGTATGCGAAGGTAGAATAATCATATCCAACCCAAACTCTTTAGTTTGTTCAATTGCCTCAAGGGTGACATGAAATCCATGCCCATTCAAGATGAACAAATGTTTATTTGTTAAGGATATTCCACTTGGTATAAACCTTTTGAAAAAAAATAGAAACTGTTTGAAAAGGAAGGTAGTCATCCATGCCTTCAATTGCATAGCCATATAAGTTCTTAATTTGCAAAATTATATGTAGTCATCACATATCCTCTCTTCTCTAAATATGTAAAACCCTGACAATGTTGTTTTCGCAAAATAGACCACATAGTTAATAGTCAACCACTCTTTAGATTTTAGGATAATGCTATACACTTGGTGTGAACTTCGTTTTGCAAGAACTCTTGCTCCTGATTGTCTTCTTAGTTAAATGCCTATTTCCAAATATGGTTTGCAACATAGTTGTGTTTGTTGTAAAAGGATTATAGATTCTAGTAAAAGCTTTGGCAAGATTGAATTGTTAGCCTTTGTGTTTGGCTAATATCCAATCCCTCAGCTTGACAAATGTTAAGCTCAAGATGTGTCCTCTTAAACCAATACCACCAAGAGGTTTTTGGTACCCCTCCTTGAAAAGGTGTTGGCTTTGTTTGAGTTAGTTTTGCCACTTTCATTTTTTATTTTTTAGGCTAATTGGTAGCCCAACTTCCTACATAAACAAAACCCAAGCAACCACAACATGAACTTCTTCTACTATTAGCACGCCCGTTGGTCCAGGTTTCCTAGATCTTGTTTTCCCATACAAATGATCAAACAATGAGGTAAGAGGTATGTTTCAATGCCTACTTGTCTTCTTCAATGAAGTTGTCCCATTTTCAATTGCATTTATGGCCTCCTCCAATGCTTCACTAGTCCATTTGCCTCTAGTGATTAGAAGACTGCATCTATTAACTTTTCTTTGTTTTCTTGCTAGTTCTTGTCCCAAAGATGGTGGGACATTTTCCTTGTTTTAGCTTGGTTCCTATTGTAGTCCACTTCATCTCTTATGAGGTACACTAATCATCATGATGTAAATCCCCTTGGTCCCAACCTCAAACATGTTGGGGGTGTGTTATTTGGCCTTATAAAAGGTACAAATTTGATTTTTTTGTATTTTGCCCACTCTCAAGGAAGTATGACAAATCAGGGTATGTTTGAAATGCATATATCTTCAGTTGTTGGGAAGAAGTTATCTATGCATAAAATTGTTCAAAGTCATCCCAAACTAAATTTTGGTTTGTTGTTTTTATACAGGTAGTAGATATGTACAACAAACTACAATTTCTTGGAACTAAATAAAATTTGTTTTTCTCCCGACTACTTAATTTGTATCTATGAATTATAGAACTTTACACCCAATGGTAATATAAAAATTCTTAAACTTTTGGTTATAAAGTTCATATATTGTAAGCTTTCCTAGTTATCCTTCTACATCCACCCCTAAATCTTGAGTTCTTATCTCTTCTTTGATAACATTAGGATCTGATCCCTAATGTTCAAGCTATTGTAATTTTTTTTTGGCTAGTCTACTATTTAGATTTTGCAGATCTACCTTTAGTTTTTGTAGTTCCTCTTTGGCTATTCTAAGATGTCTTCCTTGCTTTGGTTGATATGTTAGGACTTCTTTTTCTGATCTTGAACTCTTTACAACTCCTATGTTGTTTTCTTTTTGTTGGTTTAACCCATATGCTCTCAAAATGTTGATGAAAGATTTTAGATTATCCCTTTCACAATTTGGAAGCTTTGACATGCTAAAAGAGTTTTGCTTGTGAATTTGAAAGATAGATTGTGAACCTTAACCTTACACCATAACTTTGTGAATTTGGGCAAATTAATTTTGGTGGGAATGGAATGTGCTTGAATTTGGGGGGAAATTGGAAGTTTTTCCCTAATTAATGTGTAGCTATTATTCTTGCATTGGATTCTTGTAAACCCTAATCCTTGTTTATGGTCAATTGTGTGTTATTTAGCATGACCTTTGCACCCCATCACTAAACTAGTGATGATCATTTTAATGTGTAGTCCAATTGCATTCCGCCCCAAACTTGGGGTTGTTGTAAAATTGGACCATTTTGTCCCATGACCAAACATTAAAAGTACCCCTCATGTTCCTCCTTTACATAATGAAAATCAACTCATGGCCCATCATTAAACTAGTCTCGTGTAAAAATTTTCAATTTTTTTACAAATGTACCCACCTAAACACCTAATACCAAACATTTAAGTTTGATGGCTAGTCACCAATATGAAAAACTTAGAACAATTTTTTTTTCAACCAAATGTTCGATAATGGGTTAAAAAGACAACTCCCATAAGCAATATTTTGTTGTAACATAGGTTAGTTGTTGCACTACATGGGTGATTGGTGACCAACCTCTATTTGGTGGTGGGCCAATTTACCTGACAAAGGGTTTTCTCCTTTGATCTTATAGGCAATCAAAACATTAAGATTGGTGACTCATGACATGAGCCATAGTTTGTATGTTAGAACTGATAAGTTATTCCACTTGACTTCAAGAGTTTGGTTCTATTTTGCTCACCTAATAGTACATCTAGCTAGCTTTTAGTTGTTTTGAGCAATAGAGTAGCGCATTTGTCTTAAGAGTTTTTTTTATCATGTCAATAGGCCACAATTGTTGAAGGCAAAAAGTTGGTGTGCCAAATTCTTTAAAATCTTTGGACTTTAGCCTTGCCTATCAAACTTTCAAACCACGATGCTAGATAGGCCAGACTTGGAGAGAGGTTATGTTGCCCCACATTAAGGAATGCACAATTCTTTTCCTTTATCAAGCAAAGTATTTGCCAAACATCTTAGGTGGAGGAAGAATTCTTCCAATGTCTAAGGTTTGTGTTCTGATTTGTTCCTTTCGAGATAATTGAATAGAATTGCCCTTTCATTATGCCAGCCCTCTTGGTTCTTCCATGATTTTTAGTCCCAACGTTTAAGCTACTACCTTAGCGGTGGGACATTAAAACTATTGTTTTGTGGTTCTTTGTGGTTCCCTTTTTATTAAAAGTTTTATTTTTAAACTCCAAGTAAGGTTTTGAATTTTTTTAATATAGTAGAACCTTTGTTTAAAGTTCATGTTCCTTTCCCAAAGCATAGGGGGTCAGTCTTGGTGATGGTTAGGATTTAAGGTTATCAATTATATTGCCAAAACAAACAAATTTGGTTACCACGATAGAATCTCTAATTACAATTTCTTGTTTCAATATTACAAGTGCTCACAATAATTTTTATGTGTCACCAAGTTGTGATAAAACTACTAAGAGAGGAAGCCCTGTTGAGTCTTTTTTTTTGGAGCTCTAGGTTCATGACAAAAGAAGATTTTTCTCATTTATGTTGTGAATCTAAAGCTTCAAAATGTTGATTGAAAACTCTACATTGTTCAAGAGTCTACACTGAATCTCAATCAACCACTCTAACTATGACCACTAGTAAACTTTAAGAATTAGATCCTCGATGGAAAAATAAAAAATAAAAATTTGATGACAGTTTTCGACAATTTTTTTTTGTAAATGACAGTTCTAATGTTCCAAGTTCGAACGCAGATCCTATAAATAGGCAGATCCTTAGTTAGAGTTGAGATCTAATTACCGAATCACAAGGTTCAGGTTCTTTTTACCCTTACTTAGAACCCATTGAGGTATTACCATGAGTTATAGAAAACCACCCAACATTACTCAACATGAAAAGGCCTTTTGGGCTACCATTATCTTAACCTATACTTTCAACTATAGAAAAAGTAATTTAATTGGTTTGTTTTCATGAAAGTGGCCATTTATTCTGAACATATTCACTCCTTCTAGAAGTTAAATTATGAGTGATCTATTCTTTTCCTCCTACCCTTTCCCAATAGAGATGCAATGGAGATGGTGTAATACATGTGACTTTTTTTTCATGCAAACCTAGAAGCCTACCTACTCATGTTACTGGTGTTGATTCTTGGTTCACCATTAGCTCAAGTTTTGTTGAAAGATGAATTTCACTAACAAGATCCAATGAGAAATTAGAAACAATATAATCACACCCTATGTTTATTCTTTCCCATGGAGTTTGGGTCTTATACGAACCAGGTGGAAATCCTAGAATGTTGGTATCAACTTGGTAGCATCATAAACTTTCTTTTTATTTACAAAAGGAGCTTTACAAAAGTACGGTTGAACTTTTCATGTCCATGGGCAAGCATCAACCAGCTTTCACCCCAAGCCAATTGAAATGATTTTTTTTGCAGTGATTTTCCCTTATTTTGCTCATTTCTTTTAGTGAAAAGCTTTCAAAATTTTTGGCAATGCATTGTCATTTAAACAAAAAAATTAAAATTTGAAAACAAAAGAGAAATAAACACATTGGGTTGGCATACCGATGGAGTAACTTCTCGATAACCTAGTGATATTGGTTGTACAATCCTTTGAGCTCTTTGTCCAAGCCTTCATCCACATAAAAAAGTTCATAAACCAATTCACAACCAACTCATTTTTCATTGATAGTCAACTTTTGAATGACTCTTTGATTTAAATCTTTGGTTTAGATTTCAAAATGAAAGAAAATGATCAAGGCAAGCCCATATGGCAAGAAATTATGAAACACAATTTATGTTATGCTTGTAGTGTGTATCCCTAAGTATGGTGAGAAATTATGAAATGCAATTTACACATGTATTTGTGTAACTTGATGTAATTAGATTATTACCTATGTAATTATTTAACAGTTAAGGTTGGTGATTCATTTGTTAGTTGGACTTCATAATTTAATTATGATTTGGTTATAGTTTCAATTAATGTGCCTGATTCACACATGATGATTCATGTGAATAGTCATGTGAAAAGTTTTTAACACATTAGTATGCATTGGTTTTCACGTGATAATTCGTGTGAAAAATCATGTGAAAAGTCTTTAGCACATTAATATGCATTGACTTTCACATGATAATTCATATGAAAAATCATATGAAAAGTTTTTAACACATTAGTATGCATTGACTTTCACATGATAATTCATATGAAAAGTCATGTGAAAAGTTTTTCACACATTAATATGCATTAACTCACATATGATAATTCATGTGGCAAAATATTTGCCATTTTATTGTGCATGTGAATTCACATGGGAAGCCCTGGGGACCATGTGATGTGTAGATTTTAGAAAATTTCTTGTTTAGTTTTTTTTTGGTTAGTATATAAGTGGGTGTTTATGACCTTTGGAAACACTTTTACTTGATGAAAATAAGTTGTTGTATGAATGCAAAGTTTTTGGGAATGAAATTATGTAAAACATTGAAATTTTAGTTTTGAAAGGTTCGACATAATTTATGTGTGTGAAATCCATGGTAGGCTAATGATGTGATATATAAGTTGTATATAGGAAATAAAAAGGTGAAAAAATGTTTGTGCAAACAAGAACATAAATTTTCATAATTATGTAATAAACATACATAGTTTTAGTTCAAAACCCGCTTGTGATCTACATTTGTAATAGGTGTTCCTTCAAATCTTGTTTTCTCAAGGCCTTTGGCAGTATTTTTTTTCCTGACAAAATTAAATACATAGAAGATTTAAAGAACAAATGTTTACATAGATTATAATTTCGATATTTTGAAAAAAAATTCCAATATATTTTTCCAGATTTTTATATTAGTTTCAAAAAGGTAACTTAAAATCAGAAAGGAACATCAATTTTCTTACCTTCATATCTTATTATATGCAAATTTTTTGCGAAAGTTTTTTACGGATTATCACCACTTTGGTTACATTACAAAATTGCAAAGAAAACATTGGCCTCCCCCTCTTTTTGGCCCATGCACCTCAAGACATTCTTTTTTGGCAAAAGTTTAGCTCTTGGTGACCAAAAACAAAGGAACTCAAACTTCCACAAACGATGCTTTAGACAAAATCCTCCAAATTTTATTTATTTCTTTGGCCTGTAGCTAAATTTGGCTAAGTCCTCTTGTGGAGGAGGATAGCCAGTCCACCTACATCATGAATTTTTTACAAATAAAATAAAATGTTATTAATTTTTTTTTAAAAATGCCCATGGTTATGCAACCTTAACAAAAGATATCTTTTCTTAAGTCAAATCCCCTCATAGAACTAATAGTTCGCATGAGATAATCAGCACATTTATAAAAGGTTATTGGACTAGTTCTTAGATTTTTGAGAACTATGGTTATATATCATAATTGGTTAGATTTGTGAGAATTGTGTTTATATAGCAGTACTGGTTATTTGATTTATTGATAATTAAAATTACATATATTGCAAAAACTACCCTAATAAACTCGGATTATTTCATGACATTTCTAATAACCACTCTGTGTGTGTGTGTGTGTGTGTGTGTGTGTGGTAATTTACTGATAAAGTCACCTTGTCTTTAAGCCTGGTTTCAGCGGTGTCCATAAAGTAACAAAATTTTATCAAATGAGAAGCTGAAAATCAGCATTTAATGCACAAGGTTCAAGACTAATTATAGTAGCTTTATAAGTAGGAGCGTGAAAATATATGCAGCAACAGTGGAGGCGCTAAAGAAAAAGGAAAGACAGGTTGAAACTCAGTTCACCACAAAAACTGAGGTACCCCCCCCCGCCCCGCCCTTAAATGCTAATGTTTTTCTTCTTTTGGGGTAGGTTTTTTTTTTTTTTTTGGAATTTCACCCTATTTATGATCAGACTCAGGGTCTTAGTGTTATTTTCCTTACTTTAAAAATAATTTTATTATATACCTTTAATGACCATACCTTCTTGCAAAGTCATATGAATTAGTTGTGAGTGTATATTTTGATAGGTTTCTTTTTGCAATGGACCATTTAGCTGGCTTATCATAAAAAGATTTATGAAATCTCCCCTCCTCAAGTAAAAATCACATTTTTTATATTGTTTTATATTTACATGGTTATTGGACCCTTTAAAATCATATAAATACATATTTTTTACATTTACATTGTTTTCTGGCCCGCATAAAATTGCATAAACATTTTTATTTGTACACTTACATTTACACATTTCGTATTCTATATTTAACACTTACATGAATGTAAATGAATATTATACATTTATACTTGCACAGAGTGAAAATAAATTTTATTATGGGATTTACACTTACAGGGAGTGTAAGTCCCAAACCATTTACACGCACAACACTGGTAGTTTCCAGTGTTGTGCAATTATTTGATTTTATAATAACCTCTGGTTTTGGTTTGTTCAAAATTTGAAAACCAAAGAGCCTGCTGTCCCTGACTTTTTTAATTTTGGGAATCAAAGAATTTATTCAGTTCTGATTTTTCCAATTTTCAAATGTGAATGTTCATTATCTGGCCAGATATCTCTTAACCAAAACTATGGCAGTTATATACTAACATTCCTTAGTTTAAATAACCTTGCCATGTCATGTATGATTGGACACCTAAGGCTGAAAGCTGGAAACACTGGCTAAAGAAACCCCTATTCAAAGGGACATGGCTAGGGTGAAACAACTGAAGTGGCAAGACTCTCTGAAGCCATGGCAAAACGTAAGTGAGCAAAGTAACCAAACTCTCAGCCAAAACACTTAGGATTTACCCATCCATCATATGCCCCACATATACTTATGGGAACTTAAGAAACTAGTTACTAGGACACACAAGATGATCTTAGGAAATGGGCAGTCCATCTGCATCACATGAATCAATATGATATGATGTGATAAGTGAGAGTTTGGGATTGCTCACCACCATGTAATAATGTTCACCTCTTAGAGCAACTTGAATGGTGCTGAGTATGTGACTGTGCAATTTAAAATTGGACGAATAAACCAGTGTTGGGCAGTTTTCACTTTTTTGTGAGAATTGATTGGTTCCAGTTCTTACATTATGTCATGAGAACCTGATCGGTTCTCTAATATATATATTCTTTTGGGCTGGTGAGAATCAACCAAGTTATCAAGATTTTTTATTTTTTCCAAATTTACCCAGTTCTCAAATAGAGTGGTTCTTGCATATATAATAACAGTCAGTTCTCACAACCCTATTCTCTTTTTTTTTGAAAATTAAATTTTTTCTTAATAATTATTTAATTTTTATTAAATAAATAAAAATTTAAAACCTAAAAAGTTACTTAAAAATACATGGAAATTTGGAAAACTAGTTTATTCAAAATTTACAACTCCACAACTTTGTCCCTTTCAAAAGCTCCTTCAAACTACTTTAACTTTTCTTCTAAATTAAGATCACTATCAATAAAATTTGTCAAACTAGAAGGGGGATTTACAACCTATCTTACGATCATTGGGTCAATTTTTGCTCACAAAAATCAATTTGTCCAAATTTTCTGATTGTAAATGACATCTCTTAAAACTAGTAAGGATTCCAACTAATGAAAATATTCTTTTTGTCTTAATTTCATATTAAACTATCCCTAAAATTTGTCTAGCACAAAAACCAACTATGAGAAACATTTTTTCATGTTTTTCCCATCACTTCAATGGACATTTGATGTTTTTAACATCCTATTGAACTTGAAAATTATAAGCTCTCTATTGACTAATCCCCTTGTTGGTTCACTTGTGTTGGCTGTCATTTCATAGATATTCAAATTCTTGTCCACTTCAACCTTTTGATCAACAACACCTTTTTTAGATTCAATTAATGGATGCAAATGATAATAACAATTAAAGAACATAATTTTTATTAAAAAATTATCATATTCTTTAACAATTGTTTTACCTTGTTCATGACCAATAAGTGAAGACACAAGATGAAGAGTCTTAAAATTAGGGTCCAACATTAAAAAAAAACATATTAAAGGCCTTTCTTTTTTCATATTTTTTTAAGAAGGAAAGAAAAAAATCAAAAACCTAAAAAACTTCCTTCTTTATGTTGGAGGCCAAACATGACAATTCATAAACAACATTTTTATTTTCTTCCATTAAGTTGTCAAAGGTTATAGAATCAATTTCATGCATAAATTTTAAACTCATGGATATGGTAGAATTTTGTGCATCACTTAACAACCAATGACCCTTAAACTAATTCAAAATATAGGCAAACACAAACATGGCCAAGACAATCAACAATAATGCAATATATGTGCCATGTCAAAAGAGGTGGTACTCTTGCATTCATTCTCACAAAATTCTTCATGTTGTAACATAGTATAATTGTTTTTTTGATTTGTAAAGCTTCCTAGAAAAGAATAACTTTGTTGGCAAATTTGCAACCACAAAAAAAAAAGTTAGAATGTGCATAATAACAATTGGAAAAAAGAAATGAAAAAAATGTTAGAATATGCAAAGTAAAAATTGAAAAAAAGGTGCACACAAAAAAAAATTTTAAATAAAAATTTACCTTGTCTTCACACATATTCAATTTTCAAAGGGGAAGACTTGAATTCTCACATGCCTTTTCCCATTCTTGCCTACCCTTTCCAGATTCTTTTGGCCAAGTTATGCAATTTTACAAATCTTCTTGAGTAAATTTGATTAACACATTTCGTAAGTCTTTACAAACTTTTTCCTTTGTTGTAACATATTGGCAAGCCTTAGAAAATGCATGCTCAAAACAAGTGCCTTAAAAACTTTCCTCCAAACCCAACATATCACAACTTATAATTGATTTTAAGGCTATAATCATAGTGTTTAAATTGGATCTTTCATCCTTGACATAAGTAATAATTTTTTTTCTCAATGCATAATTGTCCAACAATTTTGTCAAATTTTTTTAGCAAAAATTTGTCTAATAATATATGTTGGCTCCAAAAATATCAAGGGTAATATGCTTTGGCTACTAATCATCTCCTAAAAAATTAATCATCAATACAAAAATATCATGTCCAACTTTTAACATCCACAAATCAAAGCTTGATGTTGTAGAATGACATTATATTAAAGTTGGTAAAACATATAATTGTTTAGTTTTTCCCATTAATTTAGATAATAATTCAATAAAAAATTGTTTTCTAGAAAGAAAAACAACTATTGGACACAAATGCATATTGAATATTTTAAACCAACTACTTTTTAAAAAATTTAAAGGAATATGGTTTTTGACAATTAAAAGACCCAAATCTTCAAAAAAATATTTTCCTTGCACATCATTTGTCACAGGCACGAAAAATTACAAGAACATGAATTAAGCCAAGGACACAACAAGGAAAATAAATCACAGAAAATGCAAATCTAAGTTTAACCCAAGATTGGAAACACAAAGACACAAGGCAAGAACATGGTATATGTTAGAAGATGATTCAAACAAAACTTTATTTTGATAACATATGAAAACAAAGGTTATGAGAGGAAAACATACCCAAAATTAATGTTGAACAAACTAAAGGTAATTGGAGGTCCTACTCTTATTTATACCCCATTATGGTCGTAGTTCAAGGAGGCTTCCATGTGTGCACCAACAAGGAAGCTTCTCAATTTTTGAGAAGCTTCTTAATTAATAGTGAATTAAAAGTCAACTAAAATTTAATTAAGAGTTAACTCAAATTATACCCCATTAGAGACCTAGTTCAAGACCAAAGAAGCTTCTCAAAAAGCTTCCCATATAAAAAGAATTAAAAGTTAATTAAAAATTAACAATGATGTAAGCAATGACGCAAGCAACTATGTTGCTACAAGTGATGATGTAAGCAACAAGTGATGGTGGTGTTTGTGGCATCTACTCTCTTTCTAACGACGAATCCCATTAGGAATGGCCTTGGGTTTGTTCGGATATCGCATGTGAAAGTTTTTCACTTTTTCCATGGCATTTGATAAGTTTTCAACTAATTCCCACATACATTTATTGATGTCATAACGTTGTTAATGAACTAGATATTATAACTAATGATGTGATATCCTTGAATTTAGGATTTTTTCAACCTCGTATTCTTGTTCACCATCAACTACAATTGGTGGAGGTGGTTTGTGTGTTCTCCCTGGAATGATTGAAATATGGTAGGGCTCTAACAATGAAACATGAACATGAAACATGGGGTGAATCTTCATGGAATCTTGAAGCTTGAGTTAGAATGCCACTGTGTTGATTTGTTTCACAATGGTGAATGGGCCCAATATTTGGTAATCCAATTTTTTTGACGGTCGAGTTGTTTTGATGTTTTGTTGTTGAAGCCAAACTTAATCTCTAACCTTGAAATTGGTTGGTCTTTACAATTTATGTCAGCATTTTCCTTGTATTATCTTTGAACTTTTTCAAGGTTGGATACAAATTGTGTTCAAATGTTTGTTAGCTATGCAACTTGATCCTCAATTGTAGGATTCACAACATTGTTTACATTTTGGATGTCAAACCTGGGATATAAACCATGATTTACAAAGAATGGTGTTTGGTGTGTTATTGAATGCATCATGTTGTTGTAAGAAAACTCTGCCACATATAAGAGATCCAACCAATTATTTTGGTGATAATTAGTCATACATCATAAATATTGTTCTAAGACTTGATTGAATCACTTCATTTGCCCATTTGTCTAGGGATGGAATGTTGATGACAACTTCACCTTCATACCTAATAGTTCAAAGAGCCGCTTCCAAAAGTTGGATGCAAATTAAGGTCCATGATTAAAAACAATGTATTTAAGAAGTCCATGATATTAAAAAGCATGATCAAAGAATAACTTAATTGTCTTTTCACCAATTATTGATTTGTTGCAAAGAATAAAATAGAGCCATCTTGTGAAACAATCCACCACCACCAAAATGAGTTAGATCATGGAAGATCCATGATGAAATCCATAGAGATTGAAAACCATGGTGAAGCAGGGACCAGTAATGACTGAAAAAATCCATGAGGGCAATGACAAGGATTTTTTGTATCAGCACAAACATCACATGATCTCACAAATTCCTTCACAAACTTCCAAAGTTGGAGCCACCAATAGTCATGGGACATTAACTCCATGGTCTTGTTGAATCCAAAATGGCCAATAACCAACATTCATGTCTGGCTTGGAGAACTTGAAGTCATGTAAAACCTTTCAGTACGTAACAATCCATCATGACATAACAGACCATCATGAAACTCAAATTTGTCAAAGTCATGGGGAAGGTTTTTCTTATGACTTTTGACAATAGTGGCAAAAAAATCATTGACTAGATCTTCACAAATGCATTAAAGGAGGGTCTTATCCTAAGGAATTACCGATAATGTTTGAAGCCGAAGATTTTTGGGTTTAAGAATGATGTCACATTGTTTATCATAAGTGGCATCCCCCTCCTTAGGTGCAAGGTATGAGTGACTGGATAACGCATTTGGTTTCCCTTATTGTCGCCCTTGATGGTAGGTAGTCACAAACTGAAATTGAGACAAGGATAATGCCCATTGAGCTTGATGTCAATTCAACACACAAGCCATCATGAAATACTAAACATTCTTATGATCATAGTACACAACACTTTCATATTGAACTTTTTCAAATAGATGACGCCACTCCTCAAAGGCATCCACGATGGCCAAAAATTCTTTGTCATGAATTTTGTAGTTAATTTCAGCATGAGAAAATTTACGAAAACGAAAACCAACTAGATGAAAAAGTTTATCTTTTTCAAGTTGTGAGAATATGGCACCTAATGCAAAGTTAGAGGTGTTCGTCTTTAAAACAAAAGGTTTGGAAAGGTCTACATGAATCAAAAGTGGGGTAGTCGTGAAGGAGGCCTTCAAATATTGAAAGGCATTTTCAACTTCAATTCGTTAGGAAAGATGTTGATCCTTCCAAGTCAAATGAGTAAAAGGGGTGACTATTGTGGAATAATGTGTAATGAATCATCGATAAAAATTGGCAAACCCAAGAAAATGTTGAACATCTCAAAAAGAAGCTAGGTTAACCCAATCCACAATGGTTTGAACCTTATAAGGGTCCATGTGAACGCCTTCTTTAGGAATAATATAACCCAAGAATTCCACCTTAGATTGATGGAATCTACACATTTCCAATTTGGCCTAAAAACGAACTTCTTAAAACTTTTCCAAAATAAGACGTACATGGTGCTTAAGGTTTGTCGAGTTTTTCAAGAAAATGAGGACATCGTTGATGCATTAGACCACAAAATCATCCAAATACTTATGAAGGACATCATTTATTAGATGTTGAAAGACAATAGGTGCATTGGTAAGGCCAAAATGCATCACAATGTATTCAAAATGGCCATAACGAAATTTGAACACCATTTTCCATTCATCACCTTTTTGAATGCGTACCAAGTTGTATGTTCCATGTAGGTCAATCTTAGTGTACACTTTGGCATGACTAAGTTGGTTCAACAATCCTGAAATCAAGGACAAAGGGTAGTAGTTCTTGATGGTGAGTTGATTTAATCCATGGTAATTAACACACATGCATAGAGATCCATCTTTTTTCTTAGCAAATAGGATTAAAACACTAGTTAGAAACTTAAGAGTGTCAAATGAACCCTTTCTTAAGATTTTTGTTGATGTATTCTCAAAGTGTCGAGAGTTCATTTTGCATCAAATTATAGATGGGTCCAAACAGGGTTACACTCTTTCCAAATCAATTGCATAATCATATGGCCAATGTTCAGGTAATGTGTTTACATTTTTCTTTTCAAAAACATCTTTGTAGTTTTGGTATTGAATAAGGATCTCATGTTGCTGCATCCTAAATCAAGGGTTAGAATGGCACATACAAATAATGAATTTCTTTTTTTTATTGTTTATATGAATGCTTTTGCTCCCATGAACAAAGGTTTGAAATGTTTAGATCCTTGGTTACCCCCAATATCTTTTTCACATTTGAATTTTTGCATATGTTAATTAGTTATTGCTATGTTTTCATGTGCAAAATCATGTTCAAAGTCCAAGATGTTTGTTGGAAAAGTTTTGATTTTTGGTGTAGTTTTGTTTACTGATTCAAAATGAAGACTCTTCATTTTCCAATCCGCTCTAGGACTATGCAAAATGCACCATGATAACCCAATGATGATAAGGTTTGTTAAAGATGAAATGACATTGAAAACAACTTTGCTATTGTGTGACCCAATTGTTACCGTCAATGCCTTAGTTTCATGCATTATAAGTCCTGAAGAAAGGTTCTAACCATGAATCACGTCAACCACCACTAGTGTTGTTTTTTCCACCAATGCCAAGTTATGTTGTCATACCAACTTTTTGTCAATAAAACATGCAAATGCCCTTGAGTTAAGAAGTGCTTGGGTTTGCACCATTTGTGGATTTACCACCTTTGATTGTGATAGGCAATAAAAAACAAGTTGCTGGTTCTAAAGACAAGGCAAGATTGTTTTGAATGCATGATGCATCGAAGTCTAGTCTCACAGTCCCTATTGAGACTAAATGTCTTTGTTTTCCTTCTCTTCTAGCCCTTAGGTAGTGGTAAAAGTTGTGGTGTGTGTTGCATGATGAACACATTTCTTTGGATAAGCACCAGTTATGTGGCCTAGTTTTCCACAATACAAATAAAGATTGTTTACAAGGCAATGTTGTTTTTCCTATTTTGTGTGTGGTTTGAATTGTGTCTTGTCAATTTGCATGGGGTCGTCATTGGGTGGAGACATAATATGTTTGGGTTGCAACATGGTGGCATGAATTGCTTCAATGTTGGTGACAGTTCCCAATGCTTTTCTTATCAACATTCAAAAAGTTGATTATCACAACGCACAACTTGTGTGATTGTTTGATTTAAGGTCGTGGGATCAAACATGGTCAATGGAAGGTCCTTCACGTCTCCACAGAGTCCAAATTGAAATTGGTTCACGAGCACAACTTCGTCCCATGAAATGTCATATGCTAATTGTCGACATTTAGAAGCATACACAAAAGTTGGGTGTGATCCTTGGTGAAGAGTTCATAACTCACTTGTTGCTATATGTTCTTTGTTTGAATTGTAAAAAAAACACCGAATTCTTCAAGAAATGTTTCAAAGTTCTTTAGAAGAGAAGATTGATGGTCTAGGAGAGGTGCAAACCATGTTGAAATTATGCTTAATAATAAGGTGCCAATGAATCCAACTTGGGTCCGATCATCTAGATAGTGGTGTTGATGAAGTTGGATGATGAGACATATTTGGTTGACGAAATTTTGAAATTTTGAGCATGTGCCATTAAACTTCTTTGGATGGCTAATTTGTGGCTTTTATGAAATGTTTCCAAACGTTGTCAATGCTTGGTTTCGTTGTGAGTGTTCAATGGACTCACGAAAAGACTAATTTTCCTATTGCATATACTTAAGGGCAACAAAAATTTCTTCCATGGACAAAACTATTCCTTCTTTTGAAATGGACATGGCCAAAAAAAATGTAAATCAAAACTTTGACAAGAGGTGGGTGGTCCCCAATTTCAATAACACTTTCAAAAGGTGGGTAATCCACAACCTTTTGAAATTTTTTGTGTTTGAAGTAGAAGGGTAGTCCACACTCGATTTCCACAAAACAAAACCAAAATAACTATATTGATCACAAGAATAGACATAGGCCTGATGGGAATCTATACAAATTATCACGGGCATGAAAAATTACAATAATAGGAATTAAATCAAAGACACAACAAGGAAAACAAATCACAAGAAATGCAAGCCTAAGTTTAATTCAAGATTGAAAACACAAAAACACAAGGCAAAAACATGATATATGTTAGAAAATGATTCAAACAAAACTTTATTTAATATTGTATGAAAACAAAAATTATGATAAAAAAATGTACCCAAAATTAATGTTGAATAGATTAAAGGAAATGGGAAGTTTCCTTAAGCTAAGTCATAACTAATATTAAACTAAGAGTTAACTGAGAGTTAATGATGATGCAAATGATGATGCAAATGACTATGTTAGTCTAAGCAATGATGCAAATGATGATGCGATTATGTTAGTGTAAGTGATGATGCAAATGACGGGTGATGGTGATGACCATGACATCATCTTTTTTGAAAGGTTTTTTTGTAGCATAAAAACTAAATATGGAGTTAGAAGAAATGTTTGGTCTCTTCTTGAAAGGTTATTTTTCATCTTCTTTCAAAAGATAATTAATTTCTTCTTCAAATTTTTTTAAGATATTAAAATGATTTGAATTGACATGTTTCCTTGATGTAGCTATACCATTAATTGTGTGTTATATATGATTAATTCTTTCCTAGCTTGAGTTTTGGATTTACATTCGATATTGGATTATTGTGACAAAAAATACAATGCATAATTTGAAGAGTTATTACATTAACTTCTTTGTTATCATTAACACAATAAAATGCCCAACGCAATGCATTTCTACTATTTCCTCTCCAAAATACTCATTGTGCACGTAACTTCTTAAAATTATTTTCATGAATTTTTAGATTCTACTTCTTTCTATTTGATATTTCTTCATGTTTTGGCAAAAATTCATCTTTTATCCTTACTTCATTCATAAAAACATCACATGTGTTTTCATTTTTAGAAGACCGTTCCATTATTAATTTCATTTGAGATTAATAATTATTCCCCTAATGAGTAGCAAAAAAAGTAAACAATTTTATGATTTTATCAAAGACTAAAAATTAACATTTATAAGTAATTTCAAAATGAAATTTACCTTCTAAACATTTACAAAAGAAAGTTACATGTATTTTTAAACTTTTAGCAAAAGTTATTAGGATTATAAGGTGGAAAAAAATGGGGTTTTTGGGTGAAAAAATAATTAAATGTAAGTTTAGAAAATTTGCAAGAATAAATAGCAAAGCAAAAAAATTAAAAAATTATTACATTATCAAAAGAAGCAACACAAAATGAACTGAAAAAAAAACTCAAAACATAAAATTTAAAAAATTCAAAAAAATGGAAAAAATGGATAAGAATTCACCTTTGGTGGTTGAAAGTTCATGATGGAGCTTCGAGCTTTGACCTACACATGGCAAGGGGAGGGGAAGTACCATACTAACCAAGGAAATAAAGCTGGAACAATGCAAAAATACTAACAATAGTAATGCAAGAAAAAGAATAAAATCTAGGCCAATAAGTACTTGAAATGTGAAAGGAGCGACAATGCAAAAAGAACAATGCGAAAGGAATGACAATGTGAGAAAAACAACATGATAGGAATGACAATGCAAAAAAAATAGTGCAATAAAAGCGACAATGCAAAAAGAACAATGGGAGAGGATTGACAATGTGAAAACACAAGAAGAGCGTCAACGTGAGAAAAACGATAGTGTGAGAAGAATAGTGCAAGAGGAGCAGTGTGAAAAGGTGGCGTGAGAAAAGCAACAACGACAACAACAGTAACAACAATAACCCAAGAAAAGTAATAATGGAACTTCAAAAAAGTAGTGCAAGAAACAAGGGCAATGCAAGAAGATAGTGCGAATAGCAAATAACAATGATAGTGCAAGAAAACAATGCAAACAACATAGCAATGTGTGAACACAACACAAATAGCAACAACAATGTGAAAAAATAATGCAAATAACAAATGGCAAAGTGAGAAAATAACACAAGTAGCAAGAGGAGTGTAGAAACACAACACGAGAAGAATAGCAAGTAACAACAACAACACAAGACAAGAATACCAACGAGAGCTCAAAAGGCATGACTAGCAAGCACAAAAACAACATAACAAGAGCACTAGATGGCCCAAAAAAAATCATTGCAAAAAAATGAAGCTTTGCTTTGTTTTTATACATTTTATTTATCCCTAACCCTAAATAGTGCCTTCACCTCCTACATGGTGGTGGCTGTTTAGGAACCCTAAACTACTGAGAATCAGATGGAAGTTCTGTAAGACAACCTGTCCAGTTCTTAAAAAAACAAAAAAAAACTGGTTCTCACAATCGGTTCTCGTTCATGTGAGAACCGAAGGTCGGTTCTCAATCCCGTTTTGACAATCAACTATGTCAACCGGTTCTCATATGAGAACTGGGTGGAGAACCAGGTCAGGATTCGAAAATCGCCCCACACTGGAATAAACAAAAAGACATGCTGGTTTGGCTCAGGAAAATGGTTGGGCCAGCATTTTTGCACAATTTTATGAGGCTGGTAAATGCACAGCAAAAGCTAACACGTGCCACAGTAGAGTGTAATAAATGCTGGAGTGGCCTCTTTGAACCCTGCATTAAATAATTGATTTTTGATTGTGTCGGCAAAAAAACTCAATTGTTGAGGTGCAGGAAGCAATTGTGAAAAACTTTAATAGGGGGCTGGGTGGTGCGAAAAAAGTAGTTGCAGGGTTCAAAAATAAAGTCTAGCATATTACTTGACCTTGCAGGATTTTTGCTGCGCGAAATGTAGTTGTTTATGTTCTTATGTTGTGATTGACATTAATTAGTTGTGGGTGCCCACAAGTTCAACTTTTCTTTTGTGCAATGAGCTAATTTGATTGGCCCATCACAAAAAACAAAGTTGAAACTATGCAGATTCCCCAAATTAGAAGATTCTATGGAAAGATGGAGTGCCTTCCCCTTTGGCCCACCTATATAGGTGAGAAGGGGAGGACTTTGGGCAAAACATATGGGATTAAAGTGAGGTGCTATTGGGAACACTTTGGGAACATATTGGGAACCCTTTGGGAACTTGAAGGGAACATAAAAGGAACATGTTGGGAATAAAGGAAAAATGAAACAAATCCTCCCCCCACCCAAAACTTAAAAGAAAAAAAATCAAGGCACCTTGAGTGCATGCTTCAGCCTACCCATTGGCTGCACGTATTTTTGGTTTCCAAAACTGTTGGTCACCATTTTTGGCCTAGGATAATGGCAGGGGCAGAGATTGAACAAGGAAAGAAAACAAAAAAGAACTGCCCCCAGCCCGCCCAGAAGGAAAAAGCTAGGGCCCATCATGAGTGCATGCTGAGCCTTCCTATTGGCTGCATGAAATTTCTATTTCCAAAACTGTTGGTCACCATATTTGGCATGGGCTAATGGCTGGGTCAGTGATTTGGGGACATAGGTCTGGGGGATGGCGAGAAAGGGCGCTGGACAGCGCTGGATGGGTAGTATTTAGCGCCTAGCTGAGAGATGCAAGACGATAAGTGCCCCGCCCAGCG
>Ga0116227_10004082_pt1 | contig 31903 bp, 9 predicted proteins | sample S1TSphgellanicum_FD_89693 | JGI IMG/M metagenome (GOLD analysis project Ga0116227, IMG submission 89693) | Host-associated microbial communities from peat moss isolated from Minnesota, USA - S1T2_Fb - Sphagnum magellanicum MG | ecosystem: Host-associated > Plants > Peat moss > Unclassified... | reverse complement strand
TTCATCACTTCTATCTGCTTCCAATTCTGAAACCTCAGTTGTGTCCTTGGATTCTTCATCACCAACATTGTCTTCAACAGCTTCTTCAACATTTGGATTTTGAGGAATTTCATCAGGTTCTTCAATGCCAACACTACTTTCCACCTCTTTCACTTCATCACTTTTATTTGCCTCCAACTCTGAAACCCCTGTTGCCTCTTTGCACTCTTCATGAGCAACATCTTGTTCAGTGGTCTCTTCTGCATTTATGGTTGTGGGAATTTCAGTAAACTCCTCAATGGCAATGCTCCTTTCAACATCTTTCATTTCATCACTTTGATCTGCTTCCAATTCTGAAACCTCAGTTGTGTCCTTGCATTCCTCATCACCAACATTGTCTTTGATGGCGTTTTTGACGTTTGGGCTTTCATTAGATTCTTTGATGCCAACACTATTTTCCACCTCTTCCACTTCATCACTCCTATCTGCTTCCAATTCTGAAACTTCAGTTCTGTCTTCACAATTTTCATCAACCACAGCATTTCCAGTGGTTGCTTCTGCATTTATGTTCGGAGGAATTTTAGTAGACTCCTCAATGGTAATGCTCCTTTCAGCATCCTTCATTTCATCACTCTTATTTGCTTCCAATTTTGAAAGTTCACTTGTGTCCGTGCGTTCTTCATGAGCAACACTGTCTTCGATGACTTCTTCAACATTCAAGCTTTGAGGAATTTCATTAGATTCTTCAATGCCAACAGTACTTTCCGCCTCTTTCATTTCATCATTTTTATCTACTTCTGACTCTGAATCTTGAGTTGTATCTTTGCATTTTTCCCAAGCGCCATCCTCTTCAGTGGCCTCTTCAGTGGCCTCTTCCGTGTTTATGCTTGGAGGAATTACATTATACCCTTCAATGTCAGCAGTACTTTCAACCTCTTTAACTTCATCACTCTTATTTGCTTCCAACTCTGAGACCTGAGGTGTGGCTTTGCATTCTTCATCAGGAACATCATCTTCAGTGTTCTCTTCTACATTGATGCTTGGAGGAATTTCACTAGACTCTTCAATGGAAGTGCCCCTTTCAACATCTTTCACTTCATCAATCTTATCGACTTCCAACTTTGAAACCTCAATTGTGTCTTTGCATTCTTCATCAGCAACATTGTCTTTTGTGGCTTCTTCAACATTTAAGCTTTGAGGAATGTCACTAGATTCTACAATGCCAGCATTGTTTTCCACCTCTTTCATTTCATCATTGTTATCTGTTTCCAACTCTGAAACTTCAGTTGTGTGCTTGCATTCTCCATCAACAACATTGTCTTCAATGGCTTCTCCCACATTTATGTTTTGAGGAATTTCATAAGATTCTTTGATACTAGCACTACTTTCCACCTCTTTCACTTCATCCCTGTTATCTCCTTCCAACTCTGAAACCTCAGTTCTGGCCTTGCATTCTTCATCAACAACACTGTCTTCAATGGCTTCCTCCACATTCAAGCTTGGGGGAACTTCAGTAAACTCCTCAGTGGCAGTGTTCCTTTCAATCTCTTTCACTTCATCACTTTTATTTGCTTCCAACTCTGAAACCTCAATTGCGTCTTTGCATTCTTCATCATCAACATCATCTTTGGTGGTCTCCTCTACATTTATGTTTGGAGGAATTTCTGTAGACTCCTCAATGGCAATGTTCCTTTCAACATCTTTCATCTCATCACTTTTATCTGCTTCCCATTCTGAAACCTCAGTTGCGTCCTTGCATTCTTCATCACCAACATTGTCTTCAATGGCCTCTTCAACATTTAGGCTTTGAAGAATTTCATTAGATTCTTCAATGCCAGCACTATTTTCCACGTCTTTCATCTCATCACTCTTATTTGCTTCCAACTCTGAAACCTCAATTGCATCTTTGCATTCTTTATCACCAACATCATCTTTGATGATCTCCTCTGCCTTCGGAGAAATTTCAGTAGACTCTTCAATGGCAATGCTCCTTTCAACATCTTTCATCTCATCACTCTTATTTGCTTCCAATTCTGAAGCCTCAGTTGTGTCCTTGCATTCTTCATCACCAACATTGTCTTCAATGGCTTCTTTAGCATTTTTTTCCTCCTCCAATTTTGAAACCATAGTCGTCTCTTTGCATTCTTCATCACCAACATCATCTTCGGTGGCTTTTTTTGCATTCGTGTTTGAAGGAATTTCACCAAACTCCCCAATGGCAACACTGGTATCAACATCTTTCATTTCATCACTCTTATTTGCTTCCAATTCTAAAGCCTTTGATGTATCGTCACATTCTTCATCACCAACATCTTTGGTGGCTTCTTCTGCATTTATGGTTTGAGGAATTTCATTGGTCTCCTCAATTTGAACATTGTTATCAACATGTTTGAGTCCATTACTCTTATTTTCTTCCAACTCTAAAACCTCAACTTTGTCTTTGCATTCTTTATCACAAGCACCATCTTCAATGGCTTCTTCCACATTTATGTTTCTAGGAGTTTTAGTGGACTCCTCCATGGCACCATCACTTTGCACCTCTTTCACTTCACTTTTATCTCGTTCCAACTCTGAAACCTCAATGGAGTTTTGGCATGCTTCATCACCAGTGGCTTCTTCCACAATTATGCTTGGAGGAATTTCATTAGATTCCATGGCAACACTACTATCAACCTCTTTCATTTCATCACTTTTATTCGCCTCCAACTTTTTAGCGTCAATTTTGTCTTTGCATTCTTCAACACTAGCATCATCTTCAATGGCTTCTTTTGCAATTATGCTTGCAGGAATTTCACCAAACTCCTCAATGGCAGCACTCACATCAATGTCCTTCACTTCATCACTCTTATCTCCTTCCAACTCTGAAACCTCAGTTGTGTTTTCACATTCTTCATTCGTAGCATCATCTTCAGTGGCTTCTTTTACATTTATTCTTGGAGGAGTTTCACCGGACTCCTCCATTGCAACACTACTATCAACCTCTTTCACTTCATCACCTCTTGTTGCTTCCACATCAGGAACCCTAGCAACACCTTCATTTTCTTCAACACACATATCATCTTTAATCGCTTCATCCCCACATATGTTGGGGACATTGTCATGGCACTCCTCTATGGATGGGCTAGATACAATTTTATTCACATGTTCAGTCTTATTTGCTTCCAACCTTGAAATCTCTACTATATCTTCACTTTCTTTATCAAACCTCTCATCTTCAATGGCTTGATCTGCATTCGTGTTTGACAAAATTTCACTAACTTCCTCTGTGGTTGGGCTATTAGACATTTCTTTCACTTCATCACTCTTGTCTACTTCCACTTCTAAAACCCCAACAACATTGTCACTTGCTTCATCATGCCTATTATCTAGAGTGCCTTGATCCACATTTGTGCTTGGCACAATGTCATTACACTCCTTTGTGCTTGGGCTGCTACCAATCTCTTTCGTCTCATTGTCCTTATCTCCTTCCATATCTAATGCCCTAGTTGTGTCTTTAGATTCTCTATCATGACTAAAATCTTCAGTGGCTTCATCCTCAGTTGTGCTTGGCAAAATGTCATTACACTCCTCCATGGTAGAGTTGCTAGCCAACTCTTTCAATTCATCACTATTTTCCATGTGCACCTCTGAAACCTCAGCTACATCTTCACTTGCTTTGTTACACCTATCATCTTCATTGGTTGCATCCACACTTGTGCTTGGCAGAGATTTGTTAAACTCCTCTATGGTTGAGCTGCTAACAATTTCTTTCTCTTCATTGCTCCTTTTCCCTTCAACCTCTGAAACCCCAGCTACCTCATCACTTTCTCCATCACACCTATCATTGTCAATGTCTTCATCCAAAATTGTGTTTGGCAGATTTTCTTTCCACTCCTCTGTAGCTGCACCGCTACTAGCCTCTTTTGCTTCATCCCTCTTATCTGTTTCTACTTCTAAAACTCCAACTGTATCTTCACTTTCTTCATCAATGGCTTCATTCAGATTTGCACTTGGCAAAAAAAATTCACAATCCTCTGTACCTGGGCTGCTAACAACCTCCTTCACTTCATCAATCTTATCTGCTTCCACCTCTGAAACTGCAGCTGTATCTTCAGTTTCTACATCACACCTGTCACCTTTAGTCACCTTGTCCACAATGGTGCTTGTCAAAACATCATTATGTTCCTCCATGGTTGGATGGCTAACAACCTCTTTTGCTTCACCAGTCTTAGCTGTTTCAACATCTGATACTCTTGTGACAGCTTCCCTGTCTCCATCCTCTTTGAATTCAACAGCATCATCTATGCTATTGTTCTCAGTGGCTGTGTAGCCAGCAACCTCCGCATCTGCATCAGCAGTCCCAATATCACAGCTTTCACTTTCATTGGCTTGAGCTGTACTGTTGCTGAATGAGATCTCATTGGAATCCTCCACAACTTCTCTGCCAGAAACTTCTTTTGTTTCAGCAACTTTTGATGTGTCAGCATCTCCTACAACTTCCCTGTCCACATTACATGTTCCAGGTGCAATGCCTTCAACCATATTGTCACTTGCTGAAACTTCATTGTTGATGTCTTCCAAAGCTAGGTTGCTAACAAACTCTTCAGTTTCACCACCTAAACCCCCAACTACAGCATCCCTGTCTACATGACATTCTTCAGATTGGGCAGCTCCATCCAGATCAACACTGAGCAAAGTTTCTTCTTCAACCTCCTCCCCAGTTTGTTGAGAGCTTTGATCATTGGTGTGATCAGCATCCAGTATGACAGATGCTTCTTCATGGTGATCATCTTGCTGAGGTGCATCAGAACTTACAGGGAAGGAAGCTTCTTGAATGCCATTGGGGCTTTGTCTCACATCTTCATCACTGCTCTTCTCAACAAAGTTTGATTCCTGATGGCTTGGACTTATGAAATTAAAGTGATCCTTAGCAGTCACTGCTCTTGAAAGGAACACAATGTCAGTAGGACTCTCAACCAGTACACCCACAAGCCCATCCGGTAACCTGGTCAAATAAGGGTCCCTGATTGCAACCCTTGATCCCTCTGGAAAGCAATGTTGTGCTTGGGCCATGGTCGCCGTTATGGGCACTGCATTCTTCAGCATCACTACTGTTGCTAATCCACAGTCTTCCTCCAATACACTCACCTGGAGATCCCCCACCCCATATAGATAAGGTTTGTAAACTGTGAAGATTATCCATCAACACTACCTTCAGATGATATGCATATCTTAAGACAAAACATTTGCAATTTGTTTGTGAGTATGAGCAGAGTAGCAAGTATAGCAAGTCCAAGTATGAGCAGAACACTTGCTACACTTGCTACACTAAATAGTCGCTTGTAATTAGGAGATTCATGCTGCATTCTTTCTACAAGTTATCGAAGGATTCCTGGGACCACTACACAAGATTGCTACTCCATATGTTGGAGAGAATACACTCTCTAAGTACAATGCCATTAGCGCAACAACTAGGAGAGTAAACTTTTGCATGCAAGATGCATATAGCATGCCATGCTTAAACAAGACTTTGGAATGCAAGAGTGAGGGAGACTAAAATTTGAGAATCTAAAGAACAGGCAATTTCTTTCCTTTGTATTTGGACGTCCCTGTCAGGTAGAATATTTTCCAAGCATCTTACGCAGATTCTTATGGTGTGTATGGTTCATCCTCTATTTTTTTTTTGATGAAGAAAGAAAAAGATGGATGAAAATCTGCTCGGAGTAATGAAAAAAATTGCCAGATTCATTATACCAGATAATGGCAGCCCTCTTGGCTCTTCGATGTTTTTGAGGGTCCCAGGGCACAGCCTACAGGGAGGGGATGGTGGGACCTCAAAACATGGAAGAGCCTCTATGGCTGCCATTATCCTATACAAAGAGCTTGACACAGATGGGGAGGGAATGGTGGGACCTCAAAACATGGAAGAGCCTCTATGGCTGCCATTATCCTATACAAAGAGCTTGACACAGATGGGGAGGGAATGGTGGGACCTCAAAACATGGAAGACCCTCTATGGCGGCCATTATCCTGTGCAAAGACCTTGACACAGATGGGGAGGGAATGGTGGATGGAAGAGTCTCTATGGCTTCCATTATCCTATACAAAGAGCTTCACACAGATGGGGAGGAGTTTCTTCCCAACAATTGGGATGCAAGCCAAATAGAAAGGAATGATGGATTGGGACAAAGGCATGTTCACTGACCACATCATGGATTTTGTAGGCCGTGACGCAGAGACGCCCATGCAGCACATGCCTTCGATGTGTCTTGCCCAGCTTCATGTCGGCCAACGACAGCGGCAGAAGATCCTTCCAAGGAAACTCGTCAAGAACAGGGGCAGCGGGTGGTGCCTCGCTGTCTGGCAGCTGGCTGTCGGGCAACAAGCCGAGCTCCAACATGTGGGCATCGTGCAAAGCTGCCAGATGCGCTGCCACAAGCCCGGATTTCTCGAAATGCTCCGATGCGTGCACCGTCTCCGTGTGATCCGGCCCCACGAAGTGTCCTGGTGAATGCTCATGGTGCGGATGGTGGAATATGCCCTCAATGAAATGGCCGAGACTCTCCAACTCTCGCTCCATTCTCTCTCTCTCTCTCTCCCTCTAAGAATATGCCAAGCAAAACAGCTCGAGATCAAATGCCCACCTATGAATGAAAGTTCCTCTTCCTCTCCTCTCTCTCTCTCTCGATCCACCACGATAAAATCCAGCACAACTCTAGAGTTCTTCTCCTCTCCTCTCCTCTCCTCTCTAAGAATTGATGAGACGGGGAAAAGTACTACAAAAGAATTGAACTTGCAAATGTGATTCCTGGCTATTTTCCCTATTTCTGAGAGCTTCTTTCTCCAAGATAATGAAAACAAAACTAGCGCCACAAAAGAAAAAAATAACAAATAAACGATCCTAGTCTAAGTGAAGAAGATGAAGTACAGAGCTCAATTCTCAATCTCTAAAATCTCAAATGTGATTCCTGTAGGACCTATTTCTGAGAGATTCTTTCGCCCAAGATAACAATGAAAACAAAACAAAACTAGCAGCACCAAAAAAAAGATAAGATATCAATTTTCAATCTCTCTCTCTCTCTCTCTCTCTCTCTCTCTCCCTCTCGCTTCAATCTCCTAACGCACCATTCAAAGACAACAGCTCCAAAATGGCTAAACCATCATCTCTCTCAAATCTCTCTCCTAACACAACGTTCAAAGAAAACAGCTCCAAAATGGCGAAACCATCATCTCTTTTACAATCTCCTCCTAACACACCATTCAAAGAAAACAGCTCCAAAATCGCTAAACGATCACCCCTCTTCAATCTCTCTCCTAACACACCATTCAAAGAAAACAGCTCCAAAATGACTAAACCATCATCCCTCTTCAATCTCTCTTTCCTAACACACCATTCAAAGAAAACAGCTCCAAAATGGCTAAACCATCATCTCTCTTCAATCTCTCTCCTACACATAAGAATTCAAAGAAAACAGCTCTAAAATGGCTAAACCATTCAACACCTATGCATGCTTGTCTCTCTGTGGGGTGGTAAAGATCTACGCCATCAGAGAGACAAGAGTTCCTATTCTCTCCACTTTCATAGTATTGCAATTGCGAGACGAGACGAGATGAGATGATGTGAAGCGAGGCGAGAGGCAAGCGAGGCAAGGCAAACGAGTTGTGCAAGAAAGCTGCTGGTTTGCTGGATCGACTCTCACACAGTGAAGAACAACGTAAATTTATTGTACATGGGAAGTGAGTTTGAGGGGTGGGGGGGGCGGCCTAGTGGGGGGCGGCCAAAGGGGGGAAAGAAGAGCAAATTTTAGTTTGCATGGTTTGTTATACTAAATTGCATTTTGGACTTTTTCAAAGCCAGCTTATTTTTAAGTAATTCCCATTTTTTAAAAAAATTCACGTCAAGGGAATATTGTTTAATTAAAACCTGTTTTTTCAAAAAAAAGAAAAACCTTGACAGTAGTAGTAGCCTGAGTTGGCTTGACTAATCATTTGTTATGTAACCAAAGTGGCAATGATGCACAAGATGATTTTAGCAAAATTTGGCTACAAACTAAATATGAAGTAATTTTATTTTTAAAAATCTTTCTATACTTTGGCTAACATACTTGAACCATCTGTAATGATATCACAAATTTTCTTAAATTTTTAGTCAAATTTCTATTGAAAATCTCCAAAAAAAGGCTTGATTTTAGCACTTTTAATTTTTATTTTATTATAGCTTTTTGGCTATATATAGCCAACAAAAGAAAAGCTGGTGGGTGGATAGGAAACACATTTCAGTTCCCTAGTTAACCAGAGTGGTTAATTCCAGTTCCCTAGTTAATCACAGTGGTTAGTTCAATGTCTATTTTTACTCCTCACCAAATAACAACCCACTAGCTCTTACCTATGTACTGACCATCTGAGTGCATCTCCTTTCGTAGTAAACCACCAGACTATTATCACTCCCTGTAGGACCTATGGTTTGCATGATAGGCTGGTTACCAAGAGAAAACCCAACATCAACTCAGTTGGGGTTTCATTCACAACTGAGTCATAACTCATAGCACAGGCTTCCAATTGATGGTGAGTTGGTAGGCGTTTGTTCATTTTGGGCGGTGTTCCAGAGGGTCCTGCATTTTCTGGAAGGTGAGCTTATAAAGCTTTCCAGCACTGTCCTGTGACTAAGTCAATCCCTAAAAACCTCTCTTTTTATTTCTCTTTTGTATTTTGAGGGATCTCCACAAGCAGAAGATCCCTAGGGAGTTATGTGGTGGGGGAGATCCCCCTATATTTTTACATTCCTATGTTCCCATGGAAAGATTTTTTGATGAGACAGATCAAGAAAGCTCAAAAACACAAGGAGGAAAGGAACAGTTCAGGAAAATTTTAAAAAACAAGAAGGAAAGAATGGAGGAAAGAAAAAGAAGAAATTTTTACATACCTTGAGGTTCCCATACTTGTGTAAATCTGGTTAGAATCAAGATTTGAAAGTAAAATATTTAAACAACCCTTTATATTGTCAGTTACCTAATAGAACCTAACGTTGAAATCTGACAGTTCTCATTTTATTTATTTTTGAAATATAGCAATTATAAACCTTGGAAACCGCTTTTCACATTTTTTAGTTTTAAATTTGTCAATGAGCAAGCTTTCACCAGGAAAAAAAACATTGCAAATTGGATCATTGGGCATTTAATTTACTAGGCTCAAATGTAAGACAAATTATGTGGTTATGTGGTGCTTCTGACTTCAGCCATGCAATCAACAATTTGAATTAACTCAAACTAATTGTCAACATCAGTCAATGCCAATTTATTTATTTTATTTATTTGTTTTATGGGGTAACCCTTCTAATGTTGATCCTTTGCAAGAAATTTAGTGGTAACACTTATCAACACAAAATTTTACTTCTTCAAAAAAATTATATCCACCTTCCCCCAACACCCTTATCCAAGAAAACGAGTGATTGCCGGAGAACCAAGAATCAACACAAAGTTTTCCAACCAAGTAAGACTAAGTCTATTCTTGCTAAAGGGTATTATCACCTTTCGGAAAGGATATGTGTCATGGATGGTTTTAAACCCACATCACAATGGTAACATGACTAACCCAAGTCTTCTGAAACCATTAGAATCCTCTAGGATTGAAACAAGTTTAGGATGATTGGTTTATCCAAATGACCCCAGCATAATTAGATAAGTTGAATGGATGATACTACATGAAAACTAGCATCACTTAAGAAATAAATGGTGCCTTGCATTTCACCCAGATTCGGGAAATTATACCTTAGTTCAAAATAGAAATGGCCACCTCACCAACATGAAAGTAATGAGAGGAATTGGCTCCAACATCCAAGTAACAAGCCTAACATCCATGGAAATCTTTCTTAAAACCGCAAAGTATCAGTTTTAAATATGAAATTTACGATTTTGTATTTATACAATCTACAACCTTGTTGATGGAAAAGGATGCTAACGAGCTCTACATGTAAAATTCATTTGTGTTATACAATTTTCATAGATATATCAACCATTTAAAAACCCAGCCCATCAGGTGGTAACTTCAAACTGTACACCTTCAGGTGGCAACTTTAAACTGTATAATCTGAAAAATTACCCAATCAGGTGGTACCTCCAAAGTGGAGCTCACAACCAAGCAACTATGGAAAAAGCTCAATGAGCTTCTCTGACTCATTGGGGAGCTCTCCATACACACACCATTAGGCTGGCAGCTGATGGTGTGATTTGATTAGGATGTTTCGATTTTGAATATGTCGGCTTGAGAGTCTAATGTTTGCAGGAGTCAGCAGAGCCTGTCCTTGGGGGCTCTGCAGTAAAGCTTTTGACATGTTCAAACGTTGTTGTTGCAACATTGTGGGTGGAACCAGCTGTTGGTGGCAGGGAAAGTATTCACAACCAATACAGAGGAATTATTTGTTAGTTTGTTCATTGGACCTTGAAAATAATAATTGTTCAGGAATTTAAAAATTCAGATCATCACAGTAAAAAAATAAATTGGGGAATTAGGAAAATTATTTGTACAGAAAAACTGAAAAGAAAAATTATGTTCCATTGAGAAAAAAACTTCCATCCAAATCAGAAGAGAAATATAAATTTTGGAATCTAATAACTAACATGGATTCTTTCTGCCTTCCAAGACATGTATCCATCCTTTTATTTTGTTTTTCAGGAAGAATCTGGTACAAAATACTGAATGTCTAGTGCATCTATTATGTGCATTGCAACCTTGTACTAACAATTAGATATTTGGCATCTGCAAAAGACATGCTTATGTCATGACTTTCAAACTTTGGAGTCAGCTTACATTGTCATTTCCAAGCCATACATTTTTTAAAATGACAATCAAAATATAATCCTTGTTCTTCTGTTGTTTTGGAAAGAAAAATACACAAATAAATAATTGTGATGGATTGAATTGGAAGTTTTGCTGGATCTCCCTGGAAAGGATGCACATGATCCACAACTGCCCATATTATTTTAAATTTTGTATCTAGACTGTGCTCCAGCTGCCTCATTTACTCTTATATTATTGTCAAAGTTCTGTCAAGTATACATGAATAGTATTAGTCAATCTATTAAGTATTGTCTTTACTTCTTCTCCAGTCTTGCAGCATACAATAATATATTGAGCAAGATGCTAAACACTGACATTAGCTTAGTTCTAGTTTAAATAAGGCATTGCACAGACTCAACGCACTGCCCAGAACTAAGCTAATGGTGAGGGACCTCAGTCTTCCTCAGAGGCGGTGGTGGGTTTGGAATTGGTTTGGGACACCAGAGAACATGCATGAAGCCAAAAAAAAAAAATTCTGGCAGAACTCTGCAGAACTGCACAAGACGCAAAACAACAAGCCCAGACAGATCTTGTTTTGGGGGGGAGGGGGATTAGCATCCTAAGTATATTGATGTTTTACATTATGAGCTTGGATTATTGCGGTCTGGATGGTGGCTAATTGAACCACAACCCAACTACGAAGGTTCCACTTTGGTAACCTGTCCTGTAAACCTACCTTTCGAGTTATAATGGGTTTCCAATGGCTGGGTGCATTGGTGGGTGCTGGGTCACATCAAGGGTTCTTGTCTCATTTGTGACCTGGTCAAGATTCAACACCACTTGGGCCTTCACACAGCAATTAGTTAATATTATTACCCCCATACGGCCTTGGTATTTCTTGGACCATGCCTTTAGTTAGGCAAGTACTAGGTGTTCACTTGAGTCTACAACACCTTGATGTTACAAGTAACTTGAACCTCATGGACACAAATTGGTGATCTTTAAATTCACATATATAGAAGACCTAGTAGCTTAGAACTAGATTAAAATATTGAGTACTTTGGATTCTGAGTTCTAGAAGGAGTACTGTGAAGCAAATAATTTCAAGCTCCACTTGTTTCAAAGATCTACTCCATTGTTATGGATCTCATTTTATTTCATAGCATGCAAATTTGGTTTGATTGCACTTTTAATCTAATGTTAAGTAATAGAAATTGTTTTGTGCAACGCAAATGAGTGTAATTATGTTCAAAACTAAATAAAAAGTCAGGTAAATATCATGGCATCGATCTTGTGCATTTTACACCTTTATTATTGATAATTGTATCTGGAGCTGCTAGTCTGGTCTGTCAAATGCAGGATGGAGATCAGGGAGACTTACCTTGTAAAGCATCTTTTCAGAAATGGTCAAAAGAAGTTATGCCCTTTTGTTTTGAAGGATCAAAGTTGGAATAACCTTTCCGTGGTTGAAGGGTAGGCCATAAGAGTGTTGATTTCATATGCTTGCAGAGAAAGAAAATAGGTAGAAACAATATTGTTCTGGAATGGGACATAAGTGGCATGGGAATGAAATTTGTGAAATTATTAAATATTCAATTAAGAATTTTGTCCATGATGACTTTTTCAACTCACTTGTACGTATTGCAATTGACAAAAGTTCTATGTTACATTCTACAACATGATCACAATTACAGTAGTTGTGTTCATCAAGGTCTAACAAACCCATCACACCAATAATGCAAATGGTATTGTTAGAAAAGAAATTCTATACTACTTGTTAGGGGGGTGTATGGTGTGTTGGCTATGGAATCCATGAAGTTTAGCTACACCGAATCCAATTGCTCAAAACTAAATTGAACCATGCCCAAAATTGAGCACCTATAATTTACTTGAATATCACATGGCGCCTTTTATAAAACAATGAGATTAGAGTCACTGAAACCCTAAACATGGGATCAACCATGTAGTGAAAACCCTAATGGTCAGATCTTCATACTTTTAAAAGCGTAAAAGTTCACAATTGTTATGTTAAATTCAGATCCACTGTTAAAATCAGATTCTCCATGTGTTTTCTGAAGCTAGTTGACACTCAAGTTGGGGCCTCCCTGAAGTGGCACCCACTATTTCCAGAGAGGATCTTCTATGCATTTGCCTTTTATTAAAGGAAACTGGTTGTCCACCCCTTGAGGTACTGGGTCACTTGGATTTAATTGGGCACTTTTGAAATTGTAATGCAACCACTTTTATGGTTTTATGACTTTACAGGTAAAATTTGTGGTCCTTGGAATTTCAGCTGCAGGTCTTTTTTATTTATGGTTGAGAAGGGAATTCAAAAAATCACCTTCCATTCTGACAAGTTCATTTTTTCTTGACCCATCACTCAGAAATTATGAGAAATGTTTTATGCACAACTAAAAATTTGTAAACAATTCAAAAAAGACAATTTAGATTAAGGTAAAGAGTTTGGCATTTCTCATACCAACCCAATCCATATTACCAAATATAATTTCACATAAAAAGTCTCGCATCAAAGTAGTTTAAAGTATCGAACTTCATGCCAAATTATATGTGGCTCTCGATGGGATTTTGTTTGGAGAGCTGATAAATTACAATACTTGCATGCCTTACATGTACTTTCTGCCAAATTTTCATGCAGTTTGAGAATGGATATGCCACTTAGTGCCCAAACTCCAAAATTGCCATGTTTCCATCAATGAAATCACTTGACAATAAATTTTTATTTCTTTCCAATTGTCATAAAGAAAAATCTTAGCTAACACACTCGCGGGATTGTAGCTGTAAATTTAGTACCCAAAACTAAAGAGAGAAGAATAGGCATGAAAAGGAAGGAAAAGGACAAGAGGTAATGCAGAGTCTTCTAACCTACAACTTAAAATCCTCAAACGGCTCATTTCTACTACTATTTATTGATGACTTCAACTTCTAAATGAAATCGTGTTGATAGTTAATTTCATATACTTTATTTAATCTTTTTGGAACTCACCTTTCTTGTTTAAGTGATGGGCAATTTTTTATGGCTGTATTTCCTAATGAATTTATTTAGGTTCCTCTATTTGCTTTTCAGTATTTGTGTGTTGAGCATTGACAAATGCAAAAAAACAACCTCCCTTGGAAAGCCTAAAAGTAGGCTAGTCCCTTTTGGATGGACTCTTCAATGGGTTGCACAAACTCCAAATATGACCAATTAAAAGCCCTACTTGTGACCTCTAACCATGCTCGATCAAGTCAATTTGTTACCCTAGAAGATGCCCCTTAAAATCTGGGCTGACCACCTTATTTTGAGGCTCTTCACAACCATTATGATTCACCATATACACTTTTAATCCGTAACAAATTGTTGGCTTGGATTCAAGATTTTTGGGCGGCATGTTTTGTCTTCAATCTCCATCTCATTTTGACCATTGGAAATGGATATTGCAGGTGATTGTATCAATGGACTGACCTCTGAATCATTTATCCATATTAAGGTCAAAGGAATTGTGATTAACATACATAGGGAAATTTGCAATTACAAATCTATTAGCCACCTAATTTATGACTTCATCTTTGCAACCTCATATTGAGGTTTTTTTTTTTTTTTTTCAAAACCAAAAAATTCCATGTATGATTTTCAACTTGAGACATGGCTAACTATTTTGGAGCTTAAATATTCCACTAATGATCTCAAGGGTGACAAGCCACAAGAAGACATGAGAAGACGCCAGATCAAAACCAATGTTGGTGATTCTTAGAATGAATTCAATAGATACCCACCAATTATCAACCCAAAGCTATACTCACTTGCACAACAGTTCTCAAAATATTCACCATGATCATATATAGCCATGGTTCTCAAAAATAAGAAAAAATCAAAGAAACATTTAGTGAATTGTCAATTCTTTGCCGAATCTTTTGTGAATACCACCAGTTTTTTAATGCTTTTGAAATAACCAAAACATGTGGTTCATTGATTTCAAAAGAGCTGAGATCAATGGTTCTTTGATTTTGGAATATTTCAAAGACTGAAACTGATGGGTTTTTAAAAATTAAAAGAACTGCTCAACACTAATCAGAACCTTAATTGCAACTTGGAGAACTTAAGAAAAAGCATGCAAATGATTAAGACATGGGTGAAAGATGAGCATCCTATCATGAATGTATTAGAAGTCGTTGAATATTTGGTTGGATCAATTATCCAAAGGATAATGCCATCATCCTAATTCAACAACTTTACAATGTGCTTTACAATGGGTTTGAGGCCAAATTTTCTTGAGCCCAATCTTGGCCGGTTCTTTATTTTTGAGATAACCTTCAGTCTTGGGTACTTCTTTTTTTTCAATTAGGAGGAACCTCCAGATATGGGTTGAAGTTTAATTTTGGAAGTAGGGCAGTATTCAGGTTTAGGGTTTTAATTAGGGTGACTAAAATGTTTCAAAACAATTGTAGATTTAATTAAACAAAAAATGCAAACATATATGACTTACATTGTAAATTGCAAAAGATGGTAACTAAAATGTCTACTAACATATGTAAAATACACAATGCACATTATTTCCACAGAAATTTACCATGTTGAGTATTTGGGCATTCAACATGGCAGGCATTTGGGCATTCAACAAACTTACAACTCTAACCCCACATAATGTGTTAAGCATTGATAACAAATGATATAACATATGACTAACTAACTTCAAAGTTTCAAACAAAAGTAATTGGCTTCACTTGACACATCAAAAGACAAATGTTGGATTCATTGGCCAATAACTAGCACCATATATACGATTGCCTATGGATGTTTGCACACTACGATGTTCTTATATGGATGTGACAATGGCAGTTTTTCTTATATTCCCTAAATACAAGAAAATTAATAAAATAAAATTCATTGGAATAATAGAAAAAGGGGCTCACTTATTTTAAACTATCATAATCAACCTTTCAAAAATTAAAAAATCAAATCAAAATCGTATATAGCTAATAAATAATGGACTTTTGAATTTTGCCCACACTTTTTGTCACATTTACAAAACTCATGGATATGGATTTTTATTTTATAATGTGTTAGTCTTATATGTTTGAAACTTTGGGAAATTGGATGAATCGTGTTTTAAAAACTAAAAATCCATTGAATGAATGGAATGTGATTTTAATTTATTATGTTATGGACTTTTTAAAATCCCAAAAATTATAATTATTTTAAAAGCCCTTTCAAGCATTTTTTTTAAATTATTAAAAAATTATTTTGTGATATTTTTTATATGTCTTATAACATCATGATTTGAAATTGGAAGTGGAAAAAAAAATTATTTTCAATATCATCTAAATATTTTAAGTCAATTTTCAATTACACTAGAAAGGGACTTTAATTTGTCGAAATTGTGACACCCTAGTGTGATTTTGCCCTTATGTTAGCAACCAATAACCAACAACATGTAGTTGACCATCAAAGTGAACCCATCCTTGGGTGCTATCACTAAAAACCACCTCAAAGAATGTTTAAGGAACAAAAAATGACTAAATCATTTTCATGGGCCCTTTACTTTAAATTTTTTCACAATTGTAATTTATTTTTTCCCCATGTTTATAAATTGCATGCACTAATATATGGTTTAACGTTTATTTTGGAACTTAAATTTTTTTTTAATTGTTAAAAAATTGTCTTCTTAATTAAAATGGCCCTTTCAAAAATTAATAACCTTAACTTTGGAAATTGATAATTAAATTATACTTACTCAACAAATTGCATAATAAAAACAAAAAAATAGAATGAATTCCAAATTACCTCAATAAGAACATTCCCAAGAAAATTTTCAAATCATATTTCAAATTTGTGTTCTTGACCAAAAAGTTTAAGGAAAAGAACCAACATCATATTCCTGCAACTTTTTAAATGCAATGATTATGAACATCAAAATACACAATATTCTTGATATTATTAAAATCTCGAAATCTATAAAACCTAATAAATCTACTCATTAAAAAACATTATGAAAATATATGTTTAAATGTTTCCTATGATTTTTTTAAGTTCAATGGGTCTAGGAAAATCAAAATGTGATGTTCTTGGTGGTACCACCCAATGATGGGCTTGCCCATCAACATGATAGAATCACAAGCATTTCAAAGAAATATAACCCCCATAATGTAACATGACTCACATGACTTTAAATACATGACAATCTCAAACCAAAAAGTTCATGTTACAACAACATTAACCAACAACAAAATTATAATATACATGTAAGATTTCAAAATACAAATTTTGTTTTGACTAGCAACATACAATGAACTACAAGAACATATGACAAAATCATAAATCACATATGACACATTTGATGAACATATGACATCAATTGTATATATGGGCCTACCATGCAACAACAATTATTTGAAAACACATCTTCACAACAAAATGACTAATAGCAATAAACAACATACATAACCCAACCCTAATTAAATACTAGATGAAGTCTTATGTTTTTTCATCACTAGAAAAGGGTAGAACCTACACTATGTACACATCTACACCCCACTTCCATGTTGGCAATTAACATCTCCTTAATATCATCATAATCCTCTTTAAGTAGTCCCTTTTCCTCGATCAATTTCTTGTTCTCTTCAATCAAAGCAACCTTTGAGAACAAAAAATCTTGCATATTTTCAAGTTTACTTTCAACACATTCAACACAAACATTGTTAGGCCATTTTTTCACAATCAAAATGGGGTGATTTAGGTTTTCAATCCCCAATTTAAAGTGCCAAAGATTAGTGATGACTCTAGCAACACTAAAAATGCGTTCAATTTCAATCTATGAACCCATAATCCCAAGCACTTGACGAGCTAAAAAAACCACATGTGGAAATTGTATTGTGTGTTGGTGCCACTAAGCCAAAGGGTTCTCAATTTCTAATTACATCACACATAATCAACAAAACAACTATAGTTCATTCTTTAAGGTAGATTTGATTACATCGTCATTTGATATAATGTGCCCCCCAAAAAAATCATCAACTTTAATTGTCGTTCCCTCAACTAATGCCCTTGTAAGGTTTAGATAGAAATAAACCTATAGCATAAATGGATACACAACCTTTGTATTGTACTCTACAATAGTCTCAATAGTGCTACAATTTCCCACAATCTTGAATAATTTTCATGTTTTTGAAATGAGGGTCAAGCATTATGGCCAACATATTATGTGCCCTACTTTGAATGAAAGACTTAAATTATGTTAGGAATGGCCCAAGTACATTGAGAACTTGTGCCATCATCTTCAACTTAAATTCTTGTAACTCTGAATCAAAATTACCACACATGTAATGTTGGTTCAGAACATGAATTCTATGCACCTCAATTTTCACATTAATGCACAAAATGAAAATGGAAACCAACACATTTGACAACAACCAAAAGCCTTGGCTTTAGTTTAAAACACATCATTTGACCATTACGAGCAAAATATCACAAATGGTTCGAGCAACGGCCCATGTTTGACCAACTAGCTTTCTAAATGACAAATGCAATGCATGTTGTCACCCATAACAAATAGAAACAACATTTTCGTACTGTAAAGTCTATTGGAACAAAAGGACTTGTGATGCAAATTGTGTTTTGATAGGAGTTCTTAGCATTCAAACGCTAGCTTGACAATGATGCAAAAATCCTTCCACTCATGTGACCCTTTCCTAAAAAACATTTCCATGTCATTGTCTTTTGTGATGATGTTTATGCACCAAGCAAGTTAACTTCTATAAATCCAAAACACACCTTCACATCACTAGTGGCATATTGTACAATTTTTGACATGGCATGGCCAAAACAAGAGCTAACAAATGGACATGGCAATTGAAGTGGAATACAAGATACCACATATGTCATTTAACATAAGTTAAAGTGGCAAGGTTAGACCCCTTGTCTTTCACATACATAATAACCTTATCAAGCAAACCAAATGAATTTAATAACATTTTAACCTAAATTGCCATGGTTGCACCTAAAGTGTTTTACACTTCAAAAATACCCACAAGGATGTGAACAAATGCCCACTGATCATTGATAAAACTAACCACCATGGCAAAAATGTCATGCCCAACATGAAACATTCACAAATCAAAAGAAGTTCAATTGTAAAGGGGTGAAATTGTAGCCCCTGATCATTATTGTCCTCTAGAAGGTAAGACCGAAAAAACAAGGTCAACACCTTATTACTCAACAAAAAAAAAACTACCCTCATTAACTTACTTTACTACGACTACTCAAGTAATAACTGAAAAGTCATACATAGGGGGCAAGGAAAAAAGTAGGGGCTATTGCCTCAAAACATACCTATTCTTATTTGTAAGTTAATCTAAGGGGGCAGGTGAAGCAAGTAGAGGAGGGCAAAATGGAAAATGATCATAACCTGAAAGTAGCTACTTTCCAAGTTTATGTAGTGCCTTCAATGCCCTAAATGTTGCCCTGGTGGGGTCTATAGACCTCCTATTACTATTGTCCCACCTCAACCATATCTACAAATCCTTTAGTGACTCTACCTACCGCCCAACACCTCAAAATGCCTCCCCACTGTTCTTTACTATCTATAGTAAACTACATCCACTCCTAGCCATTACCCAAAGCCTAAAGTAGTACCTTCTAGTCTGCAGGGGGCTATAGGCTAAAGGTGCCCCCTTCTTTCTTCCACCAAATATTAACTATTACCTTCATGTGGCAATTAGTAACTTACCACTCCAAAGGTTACCAAATGGTATGTTTATTGATTCTTTGTTTTAAAGGAAATGCAGACCTACCATCTCAAGGAGTAGCTTACTTTGTAATACCTCAAACCATTCTACCTTAAACACTTCCTAATAGAATAAATACACACCAAAACACATCAAGTTCCTCAAACATTTTCCATTAAAATCACACACAAATACAAGTACATTTCCTCACTACTCTCTCCTCCCTAGTAGTGTAACACACCCTTCACCAAGAAAGTTATTCATTCCAACCTCCAACTACAAAAGTATCAAATGCCTTAGAATTTCCCCAACACCCTCTCTAATCCTCTTTCTCCACAAACCACATAAGGCCCACATTGACCTTAAAAAAATAAGGCCCTTATCCTAATCCCTTCCTAAAAATCTTTTAGATGATTGGGTAGATTACCCCCCAACCACTCACTAACATGAATTATTTAATCTCACTAATATCACCCCTTGGATAAGGGATGATAAATCTACCATTAGTAACTATTAATTATTAAGAGGCATATGGTATTAACTAGTTTAGATATTTCTACATGTTAACAACAATACAAATAATGCATGAAGCAAAAGAGGGAATGGCATATTTCTCCTTGGTTTTGCTTACAACACTCTGGAACACTTCATTCACTAGTTAGTGTCTAGAAGGAAACATAACACACCTACATTATCTTAAAACCATGCACCTCATCTAGGGGTTTTCAATAAAAGACAAAGGACGACATCCCTTTGCTATGTATACAACAAGAATTCAAAAAATGCATGTTGTGTAGGATCTAACTTGCTATAAGGTTTGTGATTGCCAAAAAATTCAGTGACTTGTGAAGGGGCAATGGCCATTTTCCTTTTTTATGTTGTTTTTTTATGATCTTTTGCAACTTTTGTCATCTACACCAACAACCCCCACTTTATATATTATATTTATTACAACTCTAAAACATGTTTTTTCAAAGAAATAATAGTGTGGTCGTTGCACAAGCCCCTTCACATTTTTCCCATGGGCCAAATTGTGAGTGTCAACATTTACTATAGCCGAATGGAATAGCACACATCTCATAACTTGTGAGTTACAAAAATTAATAAAAGCACCATCATTCACAACAAAAAAAACTCCAATAATTAGCATAATGATGAAAGGAGTACCACATATCTTGATTTGCCAACAACTACTAAATGAGAAGCTCCCAAGAAGCATTTACCTAAAGATTGGGCACCTATTGTGAACCATAAGTGACTTGAGTCTAAGATTCAAACTCATTGTTTTTTTCAATATCAAACAAAGAATTTAGGTTGATGAGATGGGGAGTACTGGTGGTTAATTCCATCATGCTATTTGCTATAAACAAATACATAATTAACAAGCAACAACTAAGATGCATGAACAAATAAATAAAATTGTGCACAAATTGGAAGCAACAAGTAACATTTTCAAACCCACACCTCAATTCAAGAAGATCAATAGTTCACAATGACAAATTCCAATATAAAATACTTACCTAATTGAATTTCAATCCAAAATCATGTCATTGGAAAACAATAAATCCCTTGCTGAAAACTTTGAACCTCAAAACTGTGTGGCATGTGACAAAAAGAATGAGACAGTGGCGAGCAAAAACTTTATTGAACTTGTTTAAAGGTTGTAACAAGTAATAAAAAATCACAAAGGTAAGAATGCAATGATGGCCCAAAAATTTCATAACACAACTTGCAATGTCTAAATGTAACCAAGGTACCTCATAAGCATTTGTTGAGAAATAAGAGATTGTGGCAACTTGCAACCTTGGGAACTTGTTTGACTTGTTTCCAACTCCAAGTAGCAACCTCAAGCACCATGTTTTTAGTCTTTAGCTATCATACAAATTTGATGCAAGCAACAGACAACTTCAAGCACAAAGGAAATAAAAATATAAATGCATTGCTTGAAGCATAAAATAACTAAAAACATATTCACAATGAAAGGAGAGGGAGAAACAAAAAAAAATAGAGCTCAACAAAAAATGGTTGTGCAAAAAGAAGATTGAGAAAGCTCAATACAAAGCAGCTATGACAAAAAGAAGAATGAGAAAACTTGGCCGAAAAGTTCAATGATGATGATGATGAATGATTCAATGGGATGAACGAAATAAGAAACCTTAAACCCTAAACCTAAATATTATATGGATTGGGATTCTACAAAAAAGTTTGGGCCAAAGGCAGGTATTTTGGCTTTTGCAAAATGAACAATTCCTTGGTTTTGGGCCCAACGAGGGATTTTAAATAACAATAGCCTAAGTTTCGGATCTAAACCTAAATCTTCAACTCACAAACAGGTTTGAATCCGAATTTTTTTACCCAAAATCAAAATCAACAAATCTTACTTATCAAATTGGATATTTGGCCAACATTGGTAAAGACCTATGTCAAGATAATTCATAATGTATTTACATGTAATAATTTCAACCATAACTTTGTGTCTACAAAAGGAAAGTAGGCATTTCAAAAATTGTAATACCTGCCTTTAAGGCACTTTGTAAGCATTTTACATGCATTACATTTTTATAAACACTCACCATCATTTATTCTTTTTTTCCCTTGATACCTAATGGCTATTTGTCAGAAACTCATTGGGTATCACAAGAAAAAAATGATTTAAAATTTTTTTATCATAGTTGTTATGTCAAGTAAAGCCTTGATCTTGGGGTTTTACCCTACACTTTCACAACCCTTTCATGATCAACTTCACCAAAAATTACATTAAATTTTATAAGGAACACATCAAAATAATGCAACAATGGTGAATTTTTCTCAAACAATGGCACAAACCATAAAAAGATAATTCCTAAAAATAATGTCCCAAGTAATCCAATTTGGAAGCTTCTTGAGGTATTAGTTGAATTGCAAGTGAATGAGGAAACAAACTTGTTGAAAAGTGTGACTAATTCTTGAACCACCTTGAGCCCAAATTTTAAATGCATTTTTTGCCCCAAGAAGGCATTTGAATAATGAAAATCATTGGGTCCAATCAAAATTATTTTTTCCCTCCCCCTTTCACATCATAAATAATGGTTTTCATCATATATAATACAAATTGAAAACACATATAAATATAATTAATATACAATTTTTAGGTTGAGCCCAAGAAATTGGGTCTTTATTTTTATAAAATTCATCTCTTAATGATTTTATTGGAAAGTTATGCCACCCTTCACCATGTGAAAATGTTTTGTTTGTAATCCAAAACTATGAAAGCCTTTCAAAATACATGTTTAATTAATAAATGAACCTTGTAACATGAAGGGCTAATAAAAATGGGCATTACAAATGAAAATCAATAAATGAAGGGTTAATATATATATATATATATATAATATATACAACTAATAGCATTGTTGGTAGCCTAGGTGGACTTGTCAAAACCTCAAGGATCTAAGTGGACCCAACCAAAGTTTTATAATACTCACTTTTGTTTGTGGAAGGAACCTTCTCTTTTGGCTTTTGTAAGAGGTGGGGTTTACTATTGTGAGAATATGGGAGCAATTGGAACATGACATTATAGTTGTTTTATTGTTGATTGTTTGCTTAGTCCTAAGCATTGTTCAATTGATGATACAAAGATAGGGAAACTTACATAGGATTGGCCTTGACAAGAATGGCGTCATCCGGTTAGGTGCGAGAATGTCGGCTTGAGTAACGCAAACATCAATCATCAAATTTAATTATATTGAAAAAAATTGAGCATTGACCTATTGGATTGTTCATCAAGTTTAATTATGAAAGGGCAAGAGGTGTAACTAGAAATCCTACATGTTAGATGATCCAACATCTTGCTCCACTTGGAATTTTTTTGTTGTTTGACTTACATTAATAAAAATTTGGTAGAAGGTGCTTCTCATTCTAACCATTACAATTATTTGCAAATGTGGATTTTCAAAGTAGAATTGAAAAATAATCACAAAAGTAAATTAAAGCTCAAGAATTTGGGTGCATGGTGCAAGTATCATTGTGTGGAAAATAGGTGGATGTCATGGATTGATTGAACATCTTTGATTTTAAGACTGGCATGAAGAATTGTAGAGAATTTTCTTGTTTATTTATTGAAATTGTTTAATTTATTAAATTTCAAATATTTTATTTTTATTATAATTAAACATATGGTACTTTTATTTAAATGTGTATGTTGATATATAAATGAACTTCTATTGCACACATTCACCAAATGTTTGCCCAAAAAAATGGAAGGCCCTAAAATTATTCATTCCCCTTCAATGCAAAATTATAATTTTTTTTCAGCCTTCACCATGAAAGTCCAATGCAACCTTTAAAAAAAACCATTGGTTCTCATGAACCAACCCAAGAATTAGATGCCAAAATACTATCATGTAGGTGGCCACCACTTTTTTGGTTCTTATGCTTGGGACTTGGTGTGATCCAATGACCCAAACATTGAGTTTTTGACTAGTAGGAACATTCCATTTTGAGTTGGGTTGACTCCTTTGACTTTCTTGAGCTTGAAAAATAGGTAAGCATTGCAACCTTTAAAGTTATAGAAAAATGGCCAACTTTGAATTAGGAATAGTGTTGTAGTAACTAAGCTAAAGACTTGTAATCAAAAGATTGTGTAGACAAGTAATTGTGTAGCCACTTGTCTTTGGCAAGCACTAAATCAAGGTAACAAATTAAATGTGGCACCATGCTCAATACAATTGTAGGATAGTGCCTAGCAAGAAAACTATTTTGAAAACTTTTTTGAGTGTACTTGAACTATGATGGATATTTTTACTACTATCTTTCTTGCACCACCTTTTCAAGAAAAACAATTGTGGTATAAGGGTTAAAATCTTTTACCTTCAGCCCAAAGGTTTAAGGTTTAATTTTTTTCCCAAATTCTCATTTTCTTCCATGAACAAATGAAAAAAATATGTAGTTGGCACATTTAAGTAAGTTGCCCCAAGACGATGAAAACTTACAACTTCCCAAGGAAAAAGGGACTTAACCAAGGTTTCCCAACCTTTGTTAAGAAAAAGGGAGAAGTGGTTTTGAGCAAAAATACACTTAACCAAATTTCCCCAACTTCCGCAAGGAGAAGAGGACCAAACCAAGTTACTCCATGCAAGTTTCTCAACCAAGTTGCCATAAGAAGGTGACTTTGCAACTTAACTAAGGAGAATGAATTTAACCATGTCGCCCTAAGCAAATTGAATGAAAAATTACATAAGGAGAAGTTGAAAAAATGATATAAAATATATTAGATGACAAGCTGTAAAATAAACTAAAACATCAACATTCATCCATTTGTAACCTTTCCATGAGGTCCCTAAGGATAAATGACTAAGAAGACTTGGAACCTTTAACAAAGTTGGGCTTAGGGATGTTTCACCTAAGTTCCCTACTTCCCAAGGCAACTTTACTAAAGAAGTTGAAGGGGAAACTTGATTGAAGATGTCGCCCATGGAAACTTGGTTAAGTCCCCTTTTTTCTAAGGAAGTTGCAAATCCCCATCTTCCCAAGGCAACTTATTTGAGTGCTTTGCTTAGTGATAACATCTTTTTTTTATCGATAATAGGAAGAAGATGAACATTTGGGAAAAGAATCAAACCTTGGATCATTAGGTTGAAGGGTGGAAGCTCGATCAAAAGAGCCACCAAATTAAGGGGTGAACATTGTTTAAAACTATATTTTGGTATCTTTGAAAAATTAGAATCGGAACATAATGATTTGGATGATTGGATTGTAATTAATATTTTTTGGGAATAAGTTCCATTACTTGCAAAGTTTCAATATTCAAACTTTGATGTAGATTGATGATGTTTCAAGAAGATAAAAACATTGAAAACTTTGTGGTGGATTTTTTTTACAAACGTGTTTTAAAATTAAATGTGCACCATTATTTTTCAAAATTGGAAAGAATCTCAATATTGATGATTAAAAAAAAAAAAACATGAGATAAAAAGTTCAAATTCATCTTTATAATACATTTGAGTGCCTATGGTTCAAATGTGTTTTGGCCCTAAAAGTTATGAATTTTGAATATGTGTCATCAACAAAAAGTTATTCACTTTTATGTGGTAGAACATGGATGCATAATATATGTGATATAGGATGAAGATGTAATAAAATTTTATTTAAATATATCACACAATTATAAATTGGGTATGAAAAGTGAGAATTTTTTATTAATATAGCAAGACATGAATGCCACATGTCAAATGCAATCCTTGGAAAATGACTCTTACCTTGGTTCCTTTGATTGTGTTTGCATCATAAAGGGGGGAGTGGGGGGGTGGGTTTGGGTACAATAAAAAATATTCGAAAAACAATTTTCTTGTTAGGCATTATCTTATACTTGTTGAATTTGTTGCCACATTTAACTTGTTACCCTTGTTTAATGCCTTGCCTTTGTTTTAACCAAGGATTATGGTCTTGATTTGAAACCCAAGACTTCATTTGAACTCCTAAGACAACATAATTTTGAAACCCCCTTAAAATTGAAGGACAATTGAAGCCTTGCAAATAAGCTTTGAATGTATGTTTCCTTGGTGGTTGTCATTGATTAATTTATAAAATATTATTAAAAAATGATGAATGATAATTTGTTAAAACAAAGGGGGAACCATTCATCAACCTTCTTCCCCAAAACAATACCAAATATTATAACAAAATTAGGTGGTTCTTTTTGCTTTAATGAAATCCAACACGTGCACACACATCACCTCAACTCCATTGTGTGATTGGATCTAGTGGCTAGATAACATTAGGCCCCACCAATCTAATCACCTCATTTTTCTTCAACAATTGCAATTTATTCATTAGGCAACTTCACTCCATTATCAAATGGTCAACTTTTTGCCAAGTTGCCTCATGTTCTTCTTCTTCCCCCGATGTAAATTGGTGCCAATTGGCTTTTCAATTGACACGATCATTGCATTACTAGTTTCAATGCTCACAAACTCCAAAGGTGGTTGATGGAACCATACTTTAATTATCTTGTGTTCAAATGTGTGAATGTGTCATCATTTGCTTTGACAAGTTTATGAAGGTACATTTTAAATATTAAATAGTGTGTTTTGGTGTGATTAGATGGAAAAGGTGTTAAGACTTATAAGATTGGCACCAAAAATCCATCAACTTTTTCATTGTTCAAGTTTGCACATGAGGTAGTTGGAATGATTTCTTTTTGTTGCAAAGGGGGGGAGGGTGAATACACAATATGTTCAAGTTTCTGTTAAGGCCACCTAGTAAAATCCTAGGTTTTAAGTACTTAAATGAAATAGGAATAGAAAATGAAATTTTCAATTCTACAACATTAAATGACAAATAGTCACAAAAAGTTTATGAAACAAAAAGTTCAAACAAATTACAAGTTTTTATGATGGAAAAACTTCAAACTTGCAAAAAGACATACAAATTCAAAGTCAAAACATGATGCGAAAAACAAATGGAAAAGATGACTTCAAAAATATTCTTTCAAATCTCCAACACCAAGATCATAGAATCATAACAACTAATGATACCTCTTGACTCCCAAAGTTTCCTCGTATAAAACCCTTAAAGCAGTTAGAAATGATTGAAATCCTAAAAATTAGAGGAATCCTAAAAATCTTTTTAAAACTCATAGTAAATCTTATCTAAAAATCCTTATCTAATTAGCTAACTTTTCAATCTAAAAATATATGCTTTGAAAATCAATAATAAATTTTTGGTAACAAAAAATTGGTAGTGATTTCCGATAGTGATTTCCAATAGTGATTTTTAGTAATAGTTTTTGATAAGTTTTCTACCTTCAATAGTTTATATATGAACATAATCCAAAAATCACATAAAATCTCTATATATATAGTGTTTTTTTTTGTTTGTGACCATGCCTTGATCCTTTTTAAATGTGGGACACTTCCCCCATGCTTTTAGTATGAGCATAAAACCCTTGATGAGATAATATGCATGGTGGTTGTTTCACAATTTTTAAACAATGAAACAAAACTTAATGAATTTAAAGTGATCTTTGACATTGAAAATTAATTTAAAATTATAAAAATGGCACTTTCAATAAATCAATTCCTCTTCATCATAATGGCCTTTATGTTTGCACTTGTGCCAATGACATTGGAATTCACACTTGGGTGAACATTTTTTTTCATAATTAAGTTTTTCTAGAAAGTTGTGTTATGACCGGACATCAGGTCGCTTGCTAGTGTGAACGCTGTCCACCAGCAAGAGGTGGTTTAGTTTTAACTGTTGATCTAAATTTTGGCTGCGCATAAGATCTCAATCACCTCACAAGGAATGCATGGCGACCACTAATTAAGGAGTTTTGTGTTGATGATGGATACTTTCAGCTGAATTAAGAGGACGGCACGGGAGCTGGCAATTAAAAAAAAGAGGAGGCTAAACGTTGAATGAGAGATCTGGGAAGTTCGAAGAGGAGTTGAAAAGAAGTCTGGGTCCTGAGAGTTTTGGGCGGAGGCAGATCGTGCTAGTTAGTTCAGAAAATGTATAGTCGATGAGTAGATCTGTCTTGCTTGCAAAAGCAGAGATCAACAAAGAAGAGGTAAGAGATTTTTGGGAGAATGCAGAGGAGCTTAGAAGATTGCTAGTTGCTGATTTCTTTCGTTGCATTAGTAACTAGGGGATGGCTAGCTCCTGAATCTGGTAAGAGTCAGGTCGAAAGTAAGGATCGGTGTTGTAGACGGGTGAAGTTCGGAAAGTGTATAGATAGACAGCTTGAGTGGTCTATTTTTGGAGCTCAATCGTTGACTAAGTTGTTGTTAGACTACTGATGAACGTACTGGAAAAGTGGAAGCTTGTGCTGTTGAGGATCTTTGTGAAATCTGAACTATGAGCTTTGGTCCTTGAGGTTCTGTGTAGGAGCTGTATCTGTAGAGGTTCGGGCGAGATTATTCTGCTCCAGTAATGAATTCTCATTTGGATTTAGACCAGTGATGTTGCTATGTTGTTTTTTTGATATGTGATTGCCCATGTTCACTCTGTCAGAGAGAATACAACAGAGGGGTCTGGTTGTTGTTTGGTCCCTCTCTCTTTTGGTATCAGAACTAGTTCGAAAGTTTCGGTAGAACATGTAGAAAGTTAGATAGAATGTATCATGTCTTTGTCTGAAGCAGATGAAGTAGGGGCAGAGGATCTAACTTAAGACATTCTTGAACAACGAATTGTTAGTAGGTTTGACTATTATACTGCTCAAGGTGGGCCACAGAGAGGAGTTGTGATCCTGCGCTTCCTAGGTTTTGGGGTAATAACTCTTGTAGGCATAGATCCAGAAGTCGCCCAAGTAGGAGACATATCTGTAGAGGTTATTCACAGTGGATTTCACTCACGAGCTGAAGTTTGGTTAAGGGCAAGGAATGGAACAGAGGGATGGGTATCCATCTCACAGATACAGACACAGTAATACTACGTCTCATACCTTGCGTAGAGTAACTCCCATTTTTGCAGAAAGGCACCGTAGTGTGCCAAGGTTGGGAGACCTTTGGATTCCCAAGTCTCCTGTATCACCAAACCATTTTCCTAGATTCTACATTCCTAGTGTGGAGGATTTGTTCCAGGTTGGAGATCGTATTGTCCGTGTGGAACATTCCGGATCGAGGTCTCGTCTCATAAGCTGGCGGGTGTGGCACGATTCAGAATCAAAGTGGCAATTCCAGCAGGAATCCAAAGATGAACAATGTTTCTCTATTTTTCCATCAAATTTTGAACCTTTGATACCAGTAGCTGAGGGCGCTCAGTCTGAGTTTGATGGATGACTTGGACAACACCTGTTTTTTTTTTCAAGAATTAGAATTGAACTGCAGAAGTTGAAAAACTGATCAATTTTGTTTTTGTGATTTGAGGGACTGTGTGTGGTGAGGAGTATTGCATTTTGTTTCTGTTATTGCTGAATTCCTATAAGATGACAAGTCGTCAGGGAATGGATGAGTTGTTCTGGGGACGGGACCATGAAGATGTGAATGATTGGGCGGAGCGGCTCACAATGGATGCCGAGGTGCGAGACCTCAATGCGGATAAGTTGTTCAAGATCGCCAAATTGAATTTGCGGGGTCGAACCAAAGAATGGTTCAAGAAGCTACAGCCGGTGCCAACCGACTGGGCTGAATTAAGGGTCCTGATCGTGCAAAAATATGGGCGTGTTGATGATGATGACATCCGGATGAAGCTGGATGCCATCAAGCAAGAGCCAAAGGAGAGAGTTTAGAAGTACTTTGAACGTCTCGACAAGTTGTTTCAAAAAGGGAAGATACCCGATGCTAAGCAAAGGAGAAGATTTCTGGCTAAGCTGAGGCCTGAGATTCGAAAGTTATGCGTAGTAAGAACATTTGTTGATGTTGAGGAGCTGGTGGGTGCTGCTACCGAGCTCGAAAGAGTACTGGGAGAATTGGGAGAGACTCCATTCGAGCCCTTGAAGGAGGAACATGAAGAAGGGGTCGAAGAGACGTTGATGGAACATCAAGTTGCTGCTTTAAACAACATGCTGATCAATTTTTTTAAGGGAGGTGTGCCGAACTCTGTCCCATCATCTTCTTCTATCCTGCTTAAAGAGTGTCAAATCTGTAAGGGAAGGGATCATGTAGCCACGACATGTCCAAGGTTGAATGAGCCACGGCCAAAATGCGCCAAATGTGGCATGCCTCATAGGACAGAAAATTGTGGTGTGAAATGTTCCTTTTGTTCGGGTCTCGGGCATTCAGAAGATAGGTGTTGGAAGAAATCTAAGGATGCGAAATCGCATTTTGGAGCGGCAAACTTCCTTGAAGTGTTGTTGAATGACGAAGCAGCAACTTTACAACAATTCAATGAATTGTGTGGGAATGAGAATGTGTTCTCACATATTCGCGTACCCAGACGAAGGCTTCCTGTTAAAATGCCCCCAGCGGGTACTGTACCATCGACTGATGTTGTAGAAAACAACACCGTGGTGAATCGGGAGAATTCCATCAGGTCAAAGATCCTTTCCCATTTCATAAAAGGGAAGATTTCACTGACACTAATGGAGACAGTGATGATGATACCAGGCGAATTGGAGCAACTGGAAAATCTGGTGAAGGTTGCTAGAAGAAAGAAGGATGCAGAAGTTGCCAGTAATCAGGTGACAATGGTGTCTGCGGCTCTGACACTGCGGAGAATCTGCATTAACAAGACACACAGAAGTAAGACCTTGCATTTGTCGGTAGAGATAAACGGCTACCTGATTGAGGGACTTGTGGACACTAGAGCATCCATGTCTGTCATGGCGGCTGTAGTAGTCAAAGAGTTGGGTATGATGCACTTAATTTTTGGATCGGAGTCCTACAAGACCGCATCTGGAGTAGTCACGCAGGCCATGGGACGGATCGATGAGGTGTCGGTCAAAGTTGGAGGAGTTAGTGCGCCATGACCTTCATGGTGGTGGATACCGACAGCTACGATGTGCTGCTTGGGCTTGACTTCCTAATCAAAATTGGGGCAATCGTCGATGTGGAGCGAAGGCGGATCCAAGTAAGACATGGTCCGGGACCCGACGTGGAAGTGTTGCCTTTGACCATGGTGAATATGCTGCAGGCGCTAAACTCGGAACCCCTGAAGCAAAACGATTCACGTTCTGCTGAAGGAGTCGACGTGCTCATGGGAAAGCCATGTGTGGATGAGGACATTGAAACCCAACAGCTGGATGCGCAGGTATCAGGTTCGGACTCTGATACGTCTGAGGATTGTGAAGAGGAGTGTCAACGGCCGAGACCAATTAGTGACGAATCTGAATTCGGAAACACTGAACTTGAGGAGTTGGTGTTGATGGAAGGACCTCAGCAAATTCTGTAGCTGACGTTGCAAGAACAAGCTGATAACTTCATGCGAGAAGAAATTACAAATACCAACAATTATGCCGACTGGATTAAGTGGGTGGCGGATGTAGAACAAAAGAAGCAGGCTCTTGCAGATGGTGTGAATAATGTGGAAATACCTGTACAGTTGCAAGTTCAGCAACTGAACGATGCTGCTCTCTGCAACAACTTCAGGGACCAGATTGCGTCCACAGATAACCCAAGGGTGAGCTCAAGGTGGGTGGACATCTGCTAGAAGCTCAGTGTTGATCAGAACCTGGACGAACAAAAGAGGCGACTGCTTTGGAAGATGCTAGAAAGGTACCAAGATGTGTTTGCCTGGAATAAAGGGGAGCTAGGCTGTTGCACAGTTGTAGAACACTCCATCGACACACAAGGATTCCCACCTTGCAGGGTAGCTCTTGGACGATTGTCGTACTGGGAAGAGGCCGAAATAAAGCGACAAATAGACGTATTGGTGGATCTAGGCAAAATGAGGCCTAGTGATTCTGAGTACGCCTGTCGAATAACCCTACCAGTGAAGAAGGATGGCAGTAGGAGATTTTGTGGGGACTACAGGCCCCTCAATCTGCAGACCAGGAGGGATTCGTTCCCCATGCCCCTAGTTGAGGACGTAA
>Ga0116227_10004081_pt1 | contig 31912 bp, 25 predicted proteins | sample S1TSphgellanicum_FD_89693 | JGI IMG/M metagenome (GOLD analysis project Ga0116227, IMG submission 89693) | Host-associated microbial communities from peat moss isolated from Minnesota, USA - S1T2_Fb - Sphagnum magellanicum MG | ecosystem: Host-associated > Plants > Peat moss > Unclassified... | reverse complement strand
GTTTTTTTTTTTATTGTGTTGATGTGTTATTGTTATATGGGAGGGGGGGAGGGGGGGGGGGAAGAGGGGATATTGAATTTTTGAGGAATTTTTATCACTGAAGAAATTAATTTAAAATTTAGAATAGATTTTTCACAATTCAACTTTATTGTCAAGGTCTTGTTCACATTGGGAGCAATTAAATAGTCATGTTTACACCTGGGTCAGCGACACAGGCTACACTGGTGATCATTACAACACTGATCTTCATGCAGTATACTTGCAGCCAAATGCGGACTTTGAATATTGAACGTATGCATAGACGACATGAATTTCCGTAAGCTTCGGCGTTCCGAGCCTCTTCTGCTAGTTAATTCAGATCAATTGTATTGGTTTTGAATTCATGCTAATTTGTGGCAGAAAACAGTTGACGGTTGGTCCCAGATGAAAGTGGAAATAATACATGGCGGAAGAGAGATGTACCACCTACACGCAAATTGTCGAAAGAGGCCAGGTGAACTGCTGCAGCTGGTAAAAGCTCTGGAGTTGTTGGAGCTGGAGATCGTGTACGCCAGTCATGTCTGCTGTCGAGACATTATCCTCAACAGTGTTATAGTTCAGGTGCACACCGGCAGCTCCTCAATGAATTCCTAGCTACTGAAAATTCCCATTGTCTATACTACAGCCCTAATCTCCAGCTTTTAGTGCCAGCAGGGTTTGTCATGTAGCCACGCGCCTGTGATCATCCACAAGAGGAATTAGCCAAATCTGGCTACAAGTCAGAGAGGAAAATAGAAAATTCACGTATCGCGCTTTTTTTTTTGGCGATTTCCAAAAAAATCCTCAACATCTGGCAATGTTCCTGCAATTTATTCACAAAAATCCTTTGTATGAGTTGCAGTGGAATTTCTTTTTGCTGCACAGTTTTGAAAACTTGCCAAAACAAAAAAAAACCCTACTACAGCATAGTATTAGTGTGCTTTTTTCCAGAAACTTCTGTTGTTTTTCCCAGAAAATTTTGGGAAAAGTTTGGACAAGTGTTTTTCTAATGTAAATTGGACTAGTGTCGCTAATTTTTGGGAAATTTTGCCAAATGTTCAATATCACAACATTGAAAAACAAAAAAAAAACTCTGATAACCTAGTACCTATGGTTTCTTTTCTCTCTTTTTCCAATTTTGTGATGCAGCGGGACTGGCAATCAGTTTAGTACCAGTGTTTTTTGAATTTTCAATTTTGTGACATAGCACAAGTGATGAATCTTAATGATTGCCATATTAAGGTTTGTCAAATTGTCAATTTAATGCAATATATGCCACAATAAACATCACATATTGTAAATTATAATGGATGAAACCACAAAGTTTACGTCACACACGTGTTACATGTCACAATTTATTTTGTGTGCAATCAATTTTTCACCTAACATGAGGAATAGGCTAATGTGAATTATTTTTGAAGGAGCCAATATCACGATCAGGCCACATAAGAATTTGTAAAAGTGCTCAATACCGTGACCAGGCTGGTATGCTTAAAAGTTGACACGACCAATGCTGGTAACAACTCACAAGTTTGGTTGCTTCTACTCATTACAAATATGTCATTCTAAGACTAAAGAAAGATCTTTTGAGTTCAAATTTAATGTTTTGTAGGCTGTTTTAAGGTTTTGTTCAGGGTGAAAAATTTACACACAGCAGACCAGAAGTTACTTTCATTTCTTTCCAAACGACAATTTGGCACCGAAGGAACACAGTGTTTCAACAACAAACAAGGGTTGTCACATCTTTTGCCAAAACTGTTCTAGAATGACAACTTAAAAACAAAAGTGATTTCATCATTATTTCATTCTTGTTTCTCAAAGTATTCACTGCTTTCTCACTTGAAAAATCACACATGTGCTCAATTATCAAAGTTGGGCATAAAGACTTGCAACAGGAGATGAAAGGAACAATGGCTTACTGAATGTACTGAAATTGCAACAGAAGAATCTTACAATGAGAAGGAAAGACTTCCATGTTGCAGTTTTTCCCAAATCAACCCCCGTAAGAATTACCACAGTAATGTAGGTTCTCTAATTCAAGCATCTAACAACTTATTGCACCAAGCTTTGATGTACTGCATCTACCACACCAAAAAAAAATTTAGTTAACTAGGCCATCATTGTGTTGTGAAACCTATTCGGCATTGTGAGGAAAATCCACAATGGGCAATATAAGAGCGTTGAATTTGGTCTACATAGGTGCTGAAAATGTTGCATTGTCATTAATTCCCAGTTAATGTCCACCCATTTGAACAACCGAACAAAGGATCAAGTTTTGAAGGAAGCAATAAGACCAAAATCAAATATTTAAATAAAAAGTATCCCTAACTTTTATCAATCAAAAAATAATATTTGAAAGGGGTGTTAGTTATTGAAGAAAATATGCAAGAAAATTTTCACATTCCAAGGCAAAAGCAAGGAATTGAATGTTTTGCATACCGAAGATACAAAATTAGGATCACCACATAGACCAATCATTTTTTATCGTTTGGGGTTTACTAAAAAGGAACCTGTGGCAAATTGGTTTTTGCAACTCCCCAATCGAAAAGTTCTTTTAAAAAAAACATGACAACCTGAAATACAAGAAAGCCCAAATGCAAAGTCCCTACCCTAGAAACACAAGTCCTAGTATTCCTTTACTAAATGGCACCCTACTACTTCTAACTTGGCTATAAATTTTAATCCCTTGTACAAAGGAGGTGCTTTGGTTATAGGAGTTAGATGAGGTTTTTCCCCAAACCTTGGATTCAAAACTGAAGTATAAAATCAACACATTCATAGGGTTTGCATGGAGTTATTAAAAGGCAAAAATGAATGCCTTAACAACCAAATTACTACCCATCAAGAATAGTAAAAAAATTAAATGAACAAATGGTGGACACTATAAGAAATCAAGTCTATACCAACCCATGTATTATTTGGAACTTGTGTCCAAATCATTATTCTTGTGATTATCAATGCAATTATCTTCAATGGCACCACGTAAAAACAATTTAAAATTGCATATGTGATTATAAAATTTGGTTTTAAGTTGTATAAGCAATTATGACTTGTCACTATTGTTAGTTTGCAAGAAAATAAAAATGAAAAATGTAATCATATCATTTAACAGCTAGTGGCATACAATAATAATGAAAACTTAGTTGTTTTTGCAACTAGTAATGTGATTCATAACTAATTGAACATTGCATGGTGTCTTATTCAACTTGAATTGTGACTACAAATTGTAGTTGCAAATGTACAATAATATGTGTTTTAAGTGTGACTTGAAAATATGTTATGGCTAATGAAATTATTAAAATTGGTGATATTAATATGTTTCTTGGTTATCTTGAATGAAAAAGTAATTAAATGTATAATATTTTTGGTAGGTTTGTGAAATTTTAGAGGACCGATGGAGAAAGTAGAAAGAAACCACCATTTCAATTCTCAACATAATAGGGTTATGTTTAAGTGTGAATATATTTTTCCCAAACAAATGGGATTGTTGGATTTAGTGGTTTGATTTCATTTCTAATTTATATAGAATGAAACACCACTTCAATGTAATAGTTATTTATAAATAAGCTTTTTACCCATTATAGTTTGTGCATTATTATTTTTTGTTAATTTTGTGTTATAACCAAAATAGAACAACCTAGGTTAAAATAACCTAAAATAATCAAAAATATCCTAAGGTGGAATAGTCTAAAATAGCCTAAGGTGGATTAACTTAGAATAGCCAAAAATAACCTAAGTCGAATAACAAAAAATAATCTAAAATAGCTTAAGGTGGAATAACTTGAAATATTTTAAGGTGGACTAAGGTAAAATAATTGATAATATCTTAAGGTAGTATAGCCTAAAATAGCCAAGAATACCCTAAAATAACTAAAGGTGGAATAACCTAGAATAGTTGAGAATAATTTAAGATAAAACAACCTAAAATAACCTAAGGTGGAATAGCTTAAATTAATTGAAAATATCTTAAGATAAAATATTTTATAATCTACTTTAAGGTGGAATATCTTAGAATAACTAAGAATGATATAGAATGGAAGGTAATTGAAACAATGTTGAATCACCAGAGTTTATTGGTAACCAAAACCTACTACGATCATCAACAATTTCAATCATCACACAATAATCAACAATCAAATTATGGTGACATAAAATAAACTAACATAGTTTTTTGAGTGAAATTTCATTTTTTAGACCAAAATTTTGAGAAAGTTAAGGAAAATTTCATGTGTAAATTCAATTTCATTTTCCATATTTTGGTTACATTTTGCCAAAATTTCAACACCAAAAAATTGAAAAAAACCAATGAATGGCTTCCATTTGTGTAGCCAAAAAAAATTAATTCAAATCAATATTTCTTGATTTTGTTCCATTATTTGATGTTCATGACCTTTTATCAAAGCATTTTGTATCTTGACATGGACACATGGATTTTCCAACATGTCAAAATATCAACAAGGAAATAGTTAGGGGACATGAAATGATGGGATGTATGCTACTTATGCCCTTAACATAATAGCATGTGCACAAGGAAAATCATAATATTAATGCAAGTAAACTAAAACTTGTGAAATTTTTATTGTCTTCAATGAAGAACCTAGTACTATTCAAATTTCAAGGATAATTACACATAACATCACAAATTGATTCTTTAACAAAACTTGACGTTATAAATTCAACAAGTCAAAAACATGTCAATTCCAACAAATCATACAAACTACACCAAATTTCATATGCACAACTTATAAACAATCTATGGCTACCTTTGTTAACATCCTTCAAATGGAATCCAATTGTATGAAAGCCCCATCAATGTGCACACGGCATGTTGAATGGGTCTTCATGCCTCTAAAATCACCTTCTACATATTATGAATCACCTTACCAAATGACATCTTGGTTGAATTGTCCAAAAAATATTATGCATCTCAATCTTCACCCTATATGACATTTGCAAGCTTGCCCACCAAATGTGCTTTAGACTTTAGAGTTATCTAGTGTCATTTTACCATACACTAAAAAGAATTCATAGTTTTAAACTCACCATGAACAGAAAAAGTTATAGGGCCACCCATCAATGCATTTTTCTAGCATTAATGGCATCCTCCTCCTTAGCAAAAGCATATAGAAATGGAATCACCTTTTGCATGCATCTAACTTCACCCCAATCACACACGCCAATGTACACAACATCTAGTTTGTCAAGTGGAAAATGCAACATGATATTATCTTTCAACATCATTGTGCAAAATCTCACTCATGGTGTATTACATTCATGATGTTCATGAATGTCCATTCCATCTCCACATGATTTTTCCTAAAGGTGATAAGTTGTCGCCTTTCCATATTGAACCCCTCTTATTACATTGATATTTTATTGTCCATTGAATATTTCATCTTGCAATCCAAGTTTTTAAAAAAACATGCCCCATTTCATCACAATGTGCAAGCCTCCATGGTTTTTGAATGGATGGCAAGAAACTTGACGACATCTGGATGTTCAACAAGTTAACATTTTTACCGAATGTTGTTTATGCATTTCTCATTTATCATTTTTTTTGGGTGTCTTCCTTGCCAACTCAATGGTGTTTGGGATGCAATTGAACCTTTCAATCTACACATTATGCATCACACCATAACCATCTTAATTATCTTGACCTAAGAAGAGGAGCAAATTTGTCAAATGTTTGAAATCCATAGGATGCCTTAACTTCCTATTTGGGAAAAAAAAATCAAGCCCCTTCTTTCATCCATGGTGTTAATGATGCTTTCTTTTTCAAAAAACTTTTGTTAAATTTGGCCCACCATGCCATCTTATCCCACAATTCCACCACTTCCATAGTCCAATTTACCTTGTCCTTTGTTAGATAAAAGATTTCAAACCATTACATCAAATTTGATGTCACATTTAAAACCTTACATTGAAGCCATTCCAAAAACCCTAGAAAATTATGCGGGTCCATGTATTTATTATAGGGAATTTTTTGTTCCACTAAAAACTTTGATTCTATGAGTTGTTTGTATTTATCTAGGTCATATGTTTGCTTATTTACAAAAGCAAAGTTGAAATAAACCATCATATGCTCTTTGAAAAATTCTCAAACAAATTCCTAAAATCATCATGTGACAATCCATTTAAGGTCATCTATTGCAAACCTTTCTTGCTTTAGAAAATGGATGGATGAAATGCTCTCACCCTTGGATATTTCTAATGCCCTTTGATTTCTACATGGTTGTGATGGCACATTAAGAGGCCTTCCAGCAATAACCCAATGTCTGAAATAAAGAGTTTAGGGATTTAATGTCAAATTGTCCCCTTGAAGGTTGGTTGACAACATCATTGTAATCTCAAATGCCAAAAAAATTAAAAACCTTCCAAACACTATTTGTTAAGAGCAACTAAAGTTTCAAAAGGTCAAGGTTTAAGGTTTTCCAATTTTTTGCAAAAAACCCAACAAAACCCCCCACATATCCGAGGTTTTAGCTTGTTGAGGTCATTTTGAAGTTCTACACAATGATTGTAAGTGTACAACCAAAGACACAAAATCCAAAGGGAAAGGAGGCAACATAAAAATGAAACAATATTTTTTCACCTCATATAATCTCAAGGAGATAGTCTTGATTTGGTCACCAATAGACAATCGTCACAATTTTTGGTTGCCATCAGACAATCATATGCACATTCAACAATTGCTACATCTAGACAATTGGTGACCAAAAATTATCAAGGGCATCTAATGGCAACCAAAACTATCATAGCCATTTGATGGTGACTTAACAATGGAAAGGTGCAAAGATTGAAATGACACCACAACCATCCAATGGTGACCAAATGTTTCGACATTGTCCAATGGCAACTAAATCGAGATATTTAGTTTTGATTGCCATGAAAGCCTTTTTTTCCCCTTCTTCTTTTTCCCTCTTTTTTAAAGGGAATGGCGAGCGGGTGGGGATTCATTTTTCAAAATCTGGAAAATGGTTAAATATGTGAAAATCACCCATGATAATTTCCAAATGTTCAAAGAAGTAACATTTGAAAAAAAAATCATACATAAGGTGTACAACTTTTTATATCAACTTGTGGGGGAACACCAATATTCTTTATTTAGAAAAGTATGCACTTCTATTGTGGACATTCTTCATATTTATGTGTCATAAACATGAAGTTCCCTAGGGATGTCCTTGTATAAATAATTTTCCAACATATTGACAACATCCAAAACATATCTTCCAAATGCACATGGTAGATAATATGACATTTTCACCCTTATAATCCTAGGCTACACACATTTACTCCCTTTCCACAACTTGTTTGTTACTTACATACAAGGTCAATGGGATTTCCTTGTAGAACAAATGTTTTAGTAATTAAATGATATTCACATGATACTCTCCTTCCATCCATGCCAACATGGGAAATACCTAACATCCACTCCCTTGTAATCCCATGTAATGATGGTGTTGTCATCTTAATTATGATCCTCATCAAGTACAATGTTTAGTTTGGTTCGGTCTCCTTTCATGCTCTCATCTTCATTACTTGACATAAATGACTATGCCTAAAACACAAGGATAGCCCAAAATGTTACAAAGAGTGAACACTTTCTATCAAATGTATGTCATTGATTATTAAAAAACAATCCAAGCCATACATGTCAAAGAAGAAAGTTTTCAAATTTTGTTTTCAAACTTGTTATATCCAAAAAATGGCAACTAAAATCAATTTCAATCACCATTGAACAACCTAATGTTTAATGAATCAAGGAGATTTTGATTGCCTAATGGTGATGCAAATTGATTCTGGCCGCTTGATGCTAACCAAACTTGATTTTGATCACCTTGGAGTGGGTTTAAGGTTGAAGATGGTAAACAAAATAAGTTTGGTTGCCATTGGATTTGGTCTAATCAATAGAAAGCAACTAAATTTATTTTGATCACCATTGGATAGCTTGGTGTGCCTTTGATGTCCTAACCATTAAATGGTGATTGAATTGTTTTGGTCACCATGAAATCTCAATGATCATCCATGGTTGAGGCCAAAATTCACCATTTTGGGCAATTAATGGCAATCGAAACTAATTTGGGCCCACACTTGTGTTGTTTGAAGTGGGTGGGTCCATTATAAGTTCACATTTGGTTTATTGTTAATATTTTTTTGTCCAAAGTGTGAAGATTATTGCTGCAACCCTAGCCTTGGGCTCGTGATCAGAGCAAGGGCTTGCAAAGTTCTGAACCAAAAGGGAAGCCCAGGAGTGAAGGAAAATGTGAGGGAATGAACCCCCACACTTCCAAAGGAACTTCCAAAGGAGCTTCCACTTTGGGAGTTGGAGTCCTAATGGACTCCTGAATGTTCAGAGAGTGGTTGCAAGGGTCAAAACCCAATGGCTCAAAGAGTTCTTTATACCATTGGAAATCTATTGAAACTTGAATGTTTAATATGGGCTCGCATGACCCATTTGGACATTTGAAAGACAAGTTATGGCCAAAAGAAGGGTCGGGAGTCAAATTGGCAGTTTGACTTCCGACCATTAAAAATCAAGAATTGACCCGATTTCCTTGCGTGCAGGTGACGTACGACATATCATTGGAAAGCTCTCAATGAAGGCTACAACTTTATTTCAGACTTCATCTCAATTGAAGGTTTGTACACAAAGTTATGGGGCCCCAAAGTTGCATGAGTCCCAACTTTGACAATTTCGAGACTCCAATTTGGGAGTCCCAGGACAAAAAGCCATTTGGATGTGGGCCTCGTGGAGAGGCACAAAATATACTATAAGGGGGAAGGTGGTGGCTTCCCCCAAGTCCGGGCCGTGGTGAGTCTTGTGAGTCCGAGTTTGCCCGCGGTTCGTTCTGGCACCAAAAGTGCTCCAACTAGGCATTAACCACCTTGTGTTGGTTTTATGCAAGTCTATGTGAATAGTTGATGCTTGTCACTTTTCCTAGTCTCATCCTGGAGCGCCAGCACACCCTTCTACCCTTCAAAGTGCTGCGAGCCAGGGTATGTGCCCTGACTCTTTACTCTTCCGTTGTTTTCAATTTGGACTCACCTTTGAGTCCATTAAAGAGCTTGGGAGTGTGTCAATTATCTTTGTTTATGACAATCGGTCCTGAAGGGGACACTTAGTGTAAAATTTGTGATCTACATGCATCAAATGACCATTTTTAGGGGGGCTATTAAATGATTGTCCAACTTATTTTTTATCACCCTATTATTATTTAATTTTCTAATATATACATATTAAAGCCACCTTACATTAATTATAATCCATTATTTCATATTATTACATAGCTTATATTATAATTAAATTGATTATTTTAATAAAATGTACCCTATTTTTAATTAATTAACTAATTTTTTTACTTAACAACTAATATATTGCACCCTATATTTTTACTCACATCTTTTTTACTTTTTTTTACTAATGTCCCCCTTAGGCAATTAGTGCCACACATTAAAAAAAAATTGGGACCTTTTTGGAAGGTGGTGAAATTCACAATGCCACTTGTGAAAACAATTGTGTGGATGGACTTCATTATTGAAACTTTAAAAGACCCCAATCCCTATTGCATTATTATTCAACTTTAATAACTTTAAGTGGACTTGGAAGATTTGAAACACATGAGATTTTGCACATGTTTAAAGGATCCTAACACCCATTAAATTAACATAGGTGGATTGTTAACAAGGTGACATGACAAACAATGGGGATTGACGTAGAACTTTCAATTATGTTAACAAATGATGGACGGAAAAACACAGCAATGGACATACACATCGTGTTCCAACTATGTGTAGTGCTACCACATTGACAAAAAATGGCTAATGGCGCAACATGAAACCCATCGCAAAAATAATGTCGCCCAATTTACATATTACCAACATGAACAAATGAAGGCATGCATGTTAGAAATGCACATGACAACTACATGGAGCCCAATATTTGCAAAAAAAAAGCCTTTGACTATGGCACAAATGGTGTATGTAGAGGTGGCACTTATAGTTCAAGTCGATTGGAAAACCATTTAATGTGGTCAAAGGACCACTCCATGAAATCGAAGGACCATTATGCTTCCATAATGGGCACAAGTGGCTCTATCACATCCTCCTAATTAATTTTTAACCAATATCACCAAGGTCAAAGGTAGCCTCATTGATCGTGATCATGGAACCACATAGCATTTGAGCTCCAACTCTCATAGTCATTGACTGAATTATTGAACACCCATGGGAGCAAAGTCCCATGCATCCATGCGGGCCAACATTTTTATTAAGCTAAAACATAAATGAAGCCATGGTTGGAGACCTAAGGGCCCAAAAGCAAATGGAGGCAAACTTGGAGGCTATGGTTGAAAAATCATATGATCTATTTGATCGAAAAGTGCACCAAACATGGCTCACAAAGGGGGCAAACGTATTGAGGCCACATTTATATTTTGGGGAGGTGAATTTAAAAGGTTGAGATTGTAAAACATGCCTTTGAAGCATTGCAAGGGGAATTGGGGATAAGCAAGCCACATTACATGAGGTGGAGTTGGAGTGTATTAAGCACAATGCAAAGAAGGATTGAGGTCTTTAAATGTGAGGCTACTTAAAACAAGAAGCATTAGTGGAAGCAAAAACAAGGACAACTGAGGTGGAAAAAGAATGCTTAAATTTCATTAAGGATGTCAAACACTACCATCAAACTTTGATTGACATTAAGGAGTAGTTTTGAAAAGATGTTGAAGCATTTGCCAAGGTGGCCCAACTAGACTTAAACAACATGCAACTAACAAGCATTTTGGGTTCATTTTTTGCTACACAATTGGAGGTGGAGGTAGTGTGCATTTAAACAAAATATCGTGAGAACAAAAAAATTTAATCAACATGATTTAACATCATGGTCAAAGTTATCAAAAATGTTTCTAAATAACTCATTGAAAATGCAAGATATGAAAAGCATAGATTGGCCAACACATCATGATTACCTAACATGAAATACAAAACTATCAAATGAATTACAATGCACAATGGACCTTATACTTGCCTCACCATACCAACTCCAATTATCATTGTCATTAGAAAATATGTCTAAATCTATTTTGGTTTGAATTCCAATGTTTGTTGCTACTTTCTACTACCATGTACATGATATATCATCATTCATGTACTGATTTTGTGAATAATCTAAAATTCTACACATTTCTTTTGTTTTGCTTTGAATTCGAATGTTGGGTGTTAATGCCATTATATATTTGAAACAAAACTTAACAAGCAAAACTTAAAACATGCCAAGACGATGCAAAAGACTATATGAGACAAGGATTGATGTAGAAACTTTGCTTTCAAACTTCATGTTTGCCAATCATGTGCAAATTTTTGTGACAACTAACTATTTGAAGGCGGGCATCATGGGTCACAAATCTAAAGTTTTATACAAGCAAACCAAAATTTGGTTTGCTTCTAGTCACAAACTTATTGCCAACTTATTGTTATTTTTGATAACTAGGGACCTCTTGCCAGTTACCTTTGTCAAAATGAGTGAAAGACAAACAAAATTAACAATCAAAAGAGCAACAAGAGATGAGCTGTGTCACTCGAAAAGTGTGTTGAGCACCAAGTCCTGAAGCTAAGCAAATGAATCCATGTGCAAATAGAACAACTTGGCATGAGGCCATAAAGAGGATTTGAACTCAATTGGGTCACCATGCTTAAAATTGAGCCCCATGTCACTATTTGATACATAGAGATAGTAAAACATATAAGAGGACAGATTAGCTGATATGCTAATCTCCACAAATCTCTTAGTTAAACTTGGAAGAAGATTTATAAGCAATCTCACAAGCTGCTGTAGACAAGCTGCTCATCATGTTATGGCTCTGTTCCTTATGGCAAGTTCAAACCAGCAACAGTTAAAATAGGGAATGTTCTACAAAAGTTCCCAAAGAGACTGAACTCTCAGTTTAGAGTAACACTTAGTGAACCTTTCTCAGAATATGGGACCAAATGAAGACTACACCATATTCTCAGACCATCGCCTTCTTCATGAAGAGCAGTGTCATTGGCTCCTTATGGGTGGGTGTAGATAAGTATATATTAATCTGCCCAAAACTTTGGACCTGTTAATATACAAAAACCCTGCATCCTGAGTTTCTGTCACATTTGTGACATTTTGGAAGCAATGGGAAATACACAGTAGATACTAGTGTTGGATGGTTCTCTCTTTTTCAAAGAACTTGCTAGTAAGGGTCAGGTATATGGAACCCTGACCAATGGTTCTAAAGCAAATCAAGGAACCAGTTTTGACCCGAAACTATGGGTCTAAAGACAATCAAAGAACCTAAGCTAAACCACCAGTTCTTTGAGAAAACCCATCATTTCTTTGAAATTTCAAAAACCTGGAACTGGCAGTTATATTATTCTGAATTTCTAAAAGAAAAAGCAAGAACCAGAGGTTCTCTGATTTGGAATTTTTTCAATAACCAGAAACTGAAGGTTATAACAAAATTAAAGAACTGCCCAACACTGGGTAGATACTAGTATAACTTGAATGAGAAGAGGGAATCTGGAAATCAAAGGTTACATTTATTGCTTCATGTTACAATGTCATGAAATTCAAAACATGTGCTCAGAAAGCAACAGATCATCAAGCTTGGTGATTATCACAATGAAAAGCAATGTGTACATCAACTTTTGCACCAAATGATGTTGATAAAAAAAATTTGAGCCATCATGTGTTAGCAACTTCTTTGAAACTCTCTGGATTTTTGTCCACACAAACTTTACTCTTTATTGTTGAACCTCACATAAAACCTTCACAACTGTTTTCTAAGTTAAAAATCAGAAAGGCGCTAGACCTCGATAAGCAGGAGCAGACATGATTGACAGGATATCAGTGACTGAGGCCATGGAAATAAGAGCAGCATTGAGTACTTCTTGTGAACAGCCAGGCTTCACAATCTGCTTCACCTGCAACAGGCACCCACCAGGTCAAAATCATTCATTCAGTTGTGGTCACCACATTTGACAGTTTGTTCCACCACCAGATGCTACCAGTGTAAAAATGGGCATCATCCTAAAATCAGAAACAAGCAAAGAATGCACCAATTTACCTTCTCCAGATATGCACACAATGCCTGAATCTTGCCAATGTAATCGTTTTCTTCTGCTGATAAAGTCAATGTGATCAAATTGGAGCCAGGACCTTCAAACTGAATTGGACCTGGGTTTCTGTATAAATCCTCCATCAGCCAGGTGCTTGCATTCTGGGTTAACAATCTGTTATCACAGACAAAGCGCATGGATTGGAGAGCATATTCTGACCCATGACTAGATATAGGATGCTCTATTAAGTACATGGTAGCTTTGAATAGACAGAAATATCACACAATAACTTCCCAAAGTACACTATGGCTCCATATCTATGATAGCTCATGTATTGGTTGTTAACTGATAGAGATTTCAAAAAAGAGACCAAACATGTCGGAAATAGGTTATAGAATACATACTCATAAGGCTTGCCCTTAAGGTCTACTTTAGCACAGTGCACGGCAGGCTTGCCAATTTGAGACACACCTGGGCCTCGTAGCCACCTCTTTACTGTCATCATTGCCTGAAACCAACCAAGCAGTGTTAGGACTCTCTGGGCGATGATGTACATAAATGTGTGTTTGGTATGATGGGAAGAAATCTTACTGCAGAGTGGAAGAGAACAGATTTCTCACAAGTTCTAAATATAGCAAAATTATGCCAAGGATTGATAGCTGAAGACAAGTGAGACATACAGTGATTGGAGCTCCTCCACAATGCCACTTATGAACAGGATGCTTCAAATTGGACACAGTAGCCAAGTACCCATTCAAGCCTACTTGTGCCAAGTAGTATGCAGTTTGACCCAGAACCTGATTTCACAAAAACAATTCCATCAGTTTAAAAGCTGTTAAATGGTCATGAAGTTGAGAGGGGTGTGATGATGGAACTTGAGAATTCAACAAAAGTGCAAAGAGTCTGTTGCAAAACAATAATGCATGCACTTACATAAGCATAGTTGCAGTCAAAATTGGAAGGGAGAGATCCTCGGGCTTGATAACCAAAGAAGTGGCAGATGGCATTGAACTTCTTCCCAGTGTAGATACCCGCTTTCTGCAAGCCATTTATTAAGCATAAGCATCCTGTTTTTGGTCCACTGTCTCAAAACAAATCGCAAATAGCAAATCATAGCATATCTAAACTGCCTGGAAAGGCAGAAACACTGGGTCCAATTCCAAGAGTTGCAATTGTCATTAAAACCCATGATTGAAGTAACCAGAAAAATCATGCCAGTAAGAGCAACACCAGCAGTGCACTGTACAGCAAATTTTTAAAGAAGAAAAGTCAAAGCATGCCAGTTTGGCTCAGCCAAATAGTTTCAGCACAGCAATTTTGCACAGTATGCTGAAGCCAACAGAAGGCACAGCAAAGCCTAACACCTGCTGTTAATTGGCTAGATGGTTCAATTGGTCCAGGTGAGTTGCTATTAGTAGTCTCTCACCTCTTGCAGTCCCAGTTTCAGTTTTATGCGTGAGGTTGAGAAAAAGTAAATAACTAATCTTGAATGTTATGCATACTGAGCACGGGTGGAGCTGCTCTTATAAATATGCAGGATTTCAGTTTGCTACTGACTGCACTGGTCTTGAGGTAGCCCGGCCTATGAACTCAACACTAGGATCAAGGCACTTGCCCCATGTATATGTCAAAATGACCAATCCTCAAGGGTACTTAACAGCAGACCTAGCAAGCCAAGCAAGGGAACAAGATAAGGAAAGAAGCATACTGATCGTCTCGTCATTTCTGTCTCAACCAGCTGCGCCAGTAGCTTTTCTGTCTCAATCTGCCACATTCCACCACCATTTGCTCCTCAGATTCCTGCAGTTTCATGGCTGAGCTGATGCTTACATGAAGACCTCTCTCTCTACCTTGCCTTTTTTGCATAACTTGAATCAACTTCCTCACTTCTACCGAATCCAACAACAGTGTGCCTAATATACTTAGTTATGACCCAAATCCCAACATAATTGTTTACCTGGGACAATTGTACAGAGCCATCTGATTCACGATCCAACAGCAGCTGCACCACCATCCAATAGATTTGTCACAGGTGCAGTCTTCTGACAAACACTCATCATAGATGATGCACATGATAATAATGCCCTTCCCCATGCTACAAGATTTTTCGGAATTATTAGCAAAAAAGTAGAACCTTTGGCTACCTGCTTCTTGATGAAGATTGGAAGAAAGTCATATAGTGCAGCTGCCCAGGGTGAAAGACGTGATGAGATGTGTTCGATGCTCACATCTTGTTTCAGAAGACTGTTGATTTCCTGATTGAAACAAGCATGACATCTATACCCTTCAGTCCAAAACTGGTGCACACCCATTTTGATCCTTTCAGCAAATGGAGCTGAAGACTATCAAGTATTTCATTGACTGTTTCTTAATACTAGTTCCCAAAGTTGTATCTTCTATCAGATACAGACACAAGCCTTGCCTTGATGGAGAATTGCTCAAGGATATATCACATCTTTAACTTGTTAAGAAAACAATCTACTTTGTAGCAGAAACCAGAGGGTTTACCTGGAGCAGTGCATAGAATTCAGGAATGTTCTCAATGAGACCCTCTGGCAGAAGGATCACACCATGATATTTGCCTGCATTTGTACTGTCCCATGTTCAGTACCACAGAATTGATGTCTGAATCATGACTCAAAAGATGCAGTCAAACACGATCAGAGGAGGGTTTAGGGTTTAGGGTTTAGGCATCCCAGAAGACTCCCTGATTTCCAAGGATTCTGGGTGCCCATTGCTCAGCAGCATGTCATATAGAAGTCGGGATAGTGAATGGAAACTTAACATATGGCAACTTGGGTGTTTGAAATACCAGGGCACTGCACAGTCTAAAATTTCCTCGGATCAGCATGTTTAGAAAAGCAGGAGGCAGTCATACCTTGCTCTCCTCGGGCTTGAATAGCATCACAAATCTGCTTTGTTACATCAAACAATGTCATCTTTGATGTTGCAACTTCCTCGCCAAGTATGACCTGCACCAAATACAATGTCCAGAGTCAGAATCAATGGATCAAGGGATGTAAATACATGAATTTCCTGTAAGCATATCTACAGCCAAAATGCAGCTTGCAAATGTATGAGGTATAGTTACCATATTAGGGTGTGACTGGAGAGCACATTCTAGTGAAACATGAGATGCCTGTCTTCCCATAAGCCTGATGAAGTAGTAATACTGCACCCATCCCACATGCAATAACCATGTGTAAATGATCACTGATATAGCAAAACTCGGGCTTCAGAAAATCAGATCAAATGGATTTCACAGGGGGGCAAAGCATCTGAGAAGAGGGGCAGCCATGGCAGATTCATTCTATTTAAAAGAATGAGCAGGAACAGAGAATAATAGTCAATGACTGAGTTTTTCCATGTCTATACTATGTTTGGATCCATCACACAAAACAATTGCTTTTGTAGGTGGGTGGCTGCCTCTTGACATTACCTTTTCTGCAGAGAGAGCATCTGTGCAGATATTGCTAATCAGCTGTGAGTACACCTGGGAAATAGCCAAATTATGTGAGAAGCCAGAAAGAAACAGCCCCCCAACTACCATTGTGGAAAGTCAAGAGTTTAGAGGCAAATAAAATGATTTCCAGAAGCAACAAGAAGACTGAGTCATGATGTTGGCTAACACCCAAAGAGGCATATTACGTTGTAATTCAAAGAGATGAATCATCAGCAGATGCTGTGCATTACTGTGCATTTGCATACAACAGGAATCCTTCTTGAGAAACGAAAGTAGTTTCCATTTTCTTTTTGTCATGATGATCACAAGACAAAGCTCTGAGTACATACCTTGCAGGTGCTGTCAAAACCCACATCAGTCTCAACAAACTGATTCTTCAGATCTCCATCAATTGCCACTGGTACACCAATCACCTGCAAGTGTAAAATTGTTAAAGTTCAGCCACTTGGGTCATTGCCTAAAATCAGGTATAACAACATTCATGAAGAATGTTTGGCTTTACCCCAGTTTCACTTACTTGAGCCCAGCATAAGGCTACGCATATAGAATGCAACGAAGAATCAAAGAGAAACAGCAGCATCAAAGTTCAAGCAAGGTGGATGTTGCACCTTAGTTGCACATCCAGATGCAACAAAGGTTTCTGCTAACTGTGCAGCATCTGTGTTTGTGCCACAGCCTGTGCAGCACTCAGATGCAGTGTCAGTCTTCTACCAAATATAGGACAAAACTGCTTCCACATCCCCTTTCTTTGCAACACAGGTTATCCCATAGTGATATCCAGATTACAAACTAAGCTGGATTTTATGACCTGCCTTAGTGTATGCCAGAAGACAGATGTGGACAACTGAATGAATAATGTATGCTCAGTCACTTCTTCACTAGACAGAGATGGAGTGTAGCACCGCAATGGAGAACTTTTTTGAGTGTTAAGCAGAATTTGTCATAAACATTCAAATGTGAACACATTGAGATCCCACTTTCTGGCTTGAGAAAACAACTGAAACTCAGAAAGAGGTTGTCATGACTTGCCTCCGACAAGAACAAGTCCGTCTAGCTTTAGTGTTTGACAGGCTATCTTAGCATCATTGACTTGCTGAAGAGACCTAATCTGGTCCTTTGTTCGGCCCAACAAATCAAACCCACCTGTAAAAAGACACAAAATTTTGACCCAACTTCAGATTTCTCTCCTCAAAATTAGTAGACCATTTACCTGTAGGGAGGGATTCTGTGGGAAGTATATTATTACATCTCTGATGTCCCAAAGTGCATGTTACTAATCATGTCTAGCTACTTACATGAAGCTTTCTTCCACAAAAAAATGAACTTATTTCTTTACATCGTAAGACACAGTTGCAGGGTTGTTTGTGCCCATTGGCAATGTTGCTCTGTTTGGACAGAGAGCAGAAGGAAGGGCTGATTGCTGAAGCCAAGCAAGCAGGCAAAGAAATCCATGAGCAACAACAGAAGAAGCACCTTACCCTGGTTACGATAGTTGATGAGAATCTCACTGGTTATCTCCACAAATGTCTGAGCAAATAATCCTTCGGATCCACCTGTTTCGTTTCAACAAGCCAGCACATGTTCACCACATCAGTTTATGTGTTGGATGATGATTCACCAGTGATCAGTTTGAACCCAATTGTACTGTGTGATTTCTTGGTGAATTTCTATAAGCACAGCAAGTGTGTGTTTGGTCAAGCGTACAACAAGTGAAAGGATCTGAACAAAAGACACCCTCTTTCTTGAATTTTTTGCAAAGTCCTCATGCACCTGTGCAATGAAGCTTGACAGTTCTTGCAGACTGATTCACATCCAGCATCAACAATTTCATAGAGTAGCAGCAATGCTTGAAACACTCACTCACCAGTAAATCCAATCAGAGTACTCTCACTGTTGTGCTTCTTCAGTGCATCAAACAGACCCGTGATGATATTATGACCTCCAGGTGATTGCCGGCCACAAAATACCACACCCAGTCTGCATTCAAATATGAGGACATTAGTAAGACCAGGGGAGGGGGAAGAAAAATAAATAAATGAATAAAATCATTGCTCTAAAAGACCCTCCTCAATTATTCACACTATCAAGAACCACCAACAAACCTCATCCCACCATCTCCAAGTGCCCTCTACTTGAGAATGGTGCCTATAAAATGCCACATAAGAACAATCTTGAGAACTTCCTGATCAGCAGCCGCTTCCCACATAGAAAACCTTTACAACAAAAGGGGTTCTATGTGGTACGGACATGTTGATGTCAAGAGAGATGGAAAAAAAATCTCCATGTCATCGAATTGCTTCTTGATATTGCTCTGGAATTCTCTCCACAGAATTGAAAAGAGAAAGGCAGTGACATGAAAAACAATATTGCACTGCTGGACAGAAACTTTTGACAAAAAGCACCCTGTCAGGAAAGAAACCTGATTGATGGGTGCTTTGCAGGTCCAGCATCAGCAGCCTCCAAATGCACCAGAGGCTGAGCATAGGTGTAAGGATAAGCTCGGCTTATGGCAAGTGCATCAGATGGGTCTGATGCTGTGGTGCCATCCCCCTTCACCACTTTGATATTGCTTCCCTGTTGTCATCATCATCACCACCACCATCACAGGGAGTCGGGACCCATCAAGTGTCCATTTCCAAATCTCCACAATGTCCTACCCATCAAGTGAATTTCTTTTTCTTTTTTGGGATCTTTGATGCATACACACACACACAATCTCTTGCAAAGAAACTGTAACAGAAAAACCCACAACCTCTTGACCCTAATCCACACATTTCGATACCCAGAAAAGAGTGCATTCTTATGAGTTGGACACTGATTTTGCAATGCCAGCAAAATCACACCAACCCAATTCGACGAAGCTGTCTGAGAAGGGCACCAAATTGTCTACATCAAGAGTGTGGGGTATTGGAAAAAACGCCAGATCCCAAAATGGGTTGCTATGATTTTCAAAGAATGGGATGCAGCCAGCAAGAGACAAAGCTATGGATACTATTGCTACTACTTCTGAGGTATCATTGCCAAAGAGAATGGTAACAAGAGGCCCCAAGACAAAGGAAAAAGATCCACTGTGTCTGTGAAAATGGGTGTTGATCATCCAAGAGGAAAGGAAAGAAATTCTTTCTTTCTTACCTTGAGGAAAGGAGGAATCTCAGGCTCATACTTGCTCCTTACTAGAGGCAGCCCTTGCAACCCAGATTGTTTTGCTTCCAATCCCATCTCCAGATAATCAAGCTCCTCTCTCTCTGTCTCTCTCTGTATCTGTTTTTCTCTCTGTGTCTCCGTTTCTCTCTCTGTTTCTGTCTCTCTTTCTGTGTCTTTCAAGTTTGTTGAAATCCGTGAGTTCCTTCTCCTGTCAGGATCTTACTCTTCTTTCAACAATGAAAAGGGAAGCTCCTCACATACACAAATACAAGAAGGAGAGAAGGTCTTGAAAGGTGTATGCAGTGGAAAAGAGAAAGAATGCATGACTCCTTTGGGAAGATAATGAAACTATTGCAGAACTGATTGGGAACCACGTGGGAACAGATTGGGAACTGATTGAGAACTGATTGGGAACTGATTGGGAACCATGTGGGAACAGATTGAGAACTGATCGAGAACTGATTGGGAACCGATTTGGGAACACGTTGTATTTCGGAACGGAATGGGAACTGAAAGGGGATGCTTAGGGAAAGCATTGGAGACTTTTTGAGAACGTATTTGTCGCTGTAACTGGAAGTATGTTGGACAACAGTTTTTTAATCTCTGTGGGGACACTCTGAGAATAGCCATCAGTTTTGGGAATGGGCTTTCTTTTAATTTATTATTTACCACTACCCTATGGGAACATAAGAAGAAAGATTTGTTTTTGGTAGTCATTTGTTTTTTTCTATTTTATGTTCTGTGACGATATTCTGCACTGTTTCCAATGTAAGTATGTAAATAGTTATTATGTTCAGAGTAAAGACCCAAGGTGGAGGCAATTCTCAAAATAAGGCGCCTTCTCCAAAGAAGCACACTTTACCTTTTCTTTTCTTTTTTTCGGCCAAAATTTGTCAAAAGGCAACATAGTTTTCTATAAAGGGAATATTCTGTTGCACATTCTCTCTTTTTTTAAAGAAACAAGAATCGCCAAATTGTGACAGAAAACTGATTTTTGAGTACCACATTATGCATTTCTACTGGCTACACATTTTGGAGTTGTCTCGCAAGGAGTCACCAGTTAAGTCAAAATCTGCCTAGGGATGTTCATCACTCTGAGTGACTCCACCAAGGGGTGTGTCACACTCTGGCCTTGCCATTTACATTTTAAAAGTTTCTTAAGGCAAAAGAAGAATTATGGAAATTCAAATATTTCACCATGCAAAAATATAATCTTCAAAAAAAATCCTCTAAAAGAAACCAAAATCCTTCAAGATATCATAACTCTATACCTAATCTCAAGTTTCAACACAAGCCAAAATATAGTCTTTCAAAAATCCTCATATAAAAATAGACCTACTACCTAGGGGCCAAAATCCCTTAAGCTACTATACTCTATAATGAATCTAAACACAATATCCTTGCCTTGGTAGGCAAGGCCAAAAAGAGTGCCGAGGAGCAGTCTTTTCTCTTTGGCAACAAATTCTCGAAAGGCCACACAGATTTCTGAAAACAAAATATTCTGTCACAAATTCCCCTTGTTTTTTCAATATCATCTAAAAGTGACCCCCCAAAAAAACTATATTTTTCGGAAAGGTATCGCCATATTTATGTCTAGTGGCTACAGTTTTAAGAGTTCCTTGAAATAATATGGCTAGTTAAATCCAAATCTGCCTAGGAGGAAGCAATAAGTCCAGTGCCCAGACCTACATTTTGGGCGTGTCCCCACTTTGGGTTTTATCCGTCACAAAGAGTCAGGCAAAATTGTCATGAAGCCAAACATAGGTGCATAGATCATGATGTGTAGGAGGGGGAGGGTTCTTATTGGTACCACTCTTAAGGAGTAGGCATAATAATAATATCCCTCCTCTTTTCTAAGAGGGATATTCCTGAATATAAGATACCCTCTGCATGCATGGACTTTCTCGAAGTGCTTTATGTAGAGGGTAATTCCCATGGATCGGTGAGTTCTTGCAACAACCGCCTCGAGGTGAGAGTCAAGAGTGATCATTCTGGGAACTCCTCACTCCAAGGGAGTTACTTGATGTAAAACACTCAATAAATGACAACTCCTGAAATGATTGAAAATTTTGTGATATGCCCCATAATTTATCAAAATTCTCTCTTTTTATGACCCACTCCTCATAGTGTAAAAAAATCAGGCTAGTGCTTTCTTTACGGTCTGTTTTATATGTTGAGTGTGTGTGTGTGTGCATGCATGTTTTTTTTGTTCACTCTAATTGAAGTGAATATGGTTGTATAAATCTTGTTGTGAAACCATGATTCACATTCTTTAAGGATAGCTGGGGTTGTGGCTATTGATATGATGGACGAGGTGAGTTGGGTATGTTGGGCAAGTAGCTTCCCATTAGGAAATGAGTTGTGGGTATGATCAGGGTCAATGTCAGGGTAGTTTTCAACCCATGATCATGAAATGAGTTGGTTGTGATCAGGATTGATTTCAAAGTAGCTTCCGGTCATATTATGAGATGAGTTGATTATGGTCAGAGTTCACAAGTTATCTGAAAATTGCTTGCACACTATACTTTGGATGAAGTAGAGCCTTAAAGTAGTGTAAAATGGGTTTGGAAAAGTGTTGTGCATGTAAGTGTCAATAGTAGTATGTACATATGGCATGTAAATCCAGTGTAAGTGTAAATCATAATCATATACACTTACGTGTCCAATAGAGGCCTCAAAGGGGGTGTGGGTTGAGATGCTTTTCATCTTAATATTTATTTTATTTTATTTTATCTTAAAGAGGATTTACTATATACCATACTACAAGGGCAGCGTCAACACATGTTTGTTGAATAATTAATTAATTCTCGTTGAAAATTTAAAAATTCAGAATATTTTCAAACATTCTTTAATTTCCTTCACAAAACTTTGATTTTTGAACATTTTTTTTTTGAAATTTCAGCATTTCTGAATATAATATAATAAGTCTTGAAGATGCCAAAGTACTACAGTATTTACACAAATTTACAAGAACTGAATCAAAACATTTTTTTAGGGTCACAAGATGAGTACATTTGGGTGAGAAGTTGTACTTCGAAATTGGGACAAAAGAGGCTCCCATTGTCCCATCAACTTCTGGAACCCAAATGGCTGATTTAACTCAGGGCAAAAGGTTGCGAGTCTGATGTTGTCAACACAAGTGCATGGTGTGCTGATGTTGTGCTGTGTGTGTGAGAGAGAGAGAGAGAGAGAGAGTTTTTATCAATGTGTCATTGGAAGTATCACTTTGACATGCCCACAACAACCTTGGAGATGTCAACTATCAACCTAGATAATATGGAGTAGTGCTTACCTATGGGAAATGGATGAAAGTAGATTGGATTGAAGACTATCTCAAACTCCCTCTCCAGTCGTGTTATTCATTTTTTAAAATTAGGTTGTAGTTGGCACAGCATCCATATGAAGAATTATTCAAATTTGGATATAAACCACATATGGAGGGCAAAAAAAGTAAGCATCCTTGGATGTTTCACCCTACCTGCCCGAACCTAATGTAGAAATCTGGGGAGGACACAACCTCAAAAATATTTTCAAGCTGGGGTGCTTAATTTCATAGTTTAACTGAGGTCGAATGGACATGATCCACTGTGTCCTTAAATAATAAACACGTAATATTAAAAAGGTAGAATGAAATTTCAATACAAACTTCCCATCGCCAAAAGCACAATAACAAGTGTTTACACATTGGAAACACAATTGGAACTCCCCAGTACATAGCATAACTAGCACCATAGGGGAAATGAAAGGACAAAAGTCCTTTCAAAATTCTACCTAATTGGATGCTAAAGACATCTTAGTACTTCTGCTTCACAAAACTAATAAGAAAATTAACTCCTAAATACCTGATAAACAGAAAATGTCATTTTGAAATTGGTGAAGTCCATGTCAATTTTGGGGGAAGGGGAGGGACATCTAGATGAAAACAAGAATTAACAAAGAAAATAAACTAATCCCAACTCTATCCCATTCACACTATAAAATTGAGTTGGCAAGTGACATCTCATTGGGATAAAATGCTTGGCAGTAACTTACCAAATCAAGACAGGGTTCAATGAAATAAAAATATGCCTAATGGAACAAGCAGCCAAAGCCTAAGGCCAATATTAAAGGAGTAGCAGGTATATTTGGGAGGGGACACGTGGGCAGCATTTATTAACTCACTTTGCAATTGGTCGATTATCTTGTCTGATGTTTCAGTGAGCACACTCTTTTAATTTTCATAATCTGACCAATTGTACTGTAAGCTGACCTCCAAATGGTGCCATGCATTTAGAGGTTAAGAATTGAGCAACATTGGCTGACCTCCACAAGGTACCACCCTTTTAGGATTCAATCAACTACCAATTGGGGCAACCAATGAATAGTGAGAATAAGAGGAGGGTCACAAAGGGTGGAAGTAAAGAGGTGGCCAACCTGATAGATGCTCAAGTTCTCTCAGTTTGATATTTTATGCTGTGATTTCTCTCTTCTAGTAGGTAGTACCGTGTGTCTTATGTAAAATGGACTGGTCTGAAAACAAAAATGGAATTCTACACCTCAGACTCAGTCGTCAACAATCTAGAAACCAACTAGTTTGGCTGTCAACCTCAGAATCAGTTGAAGCCACAACTCAAATTCTGCACGAGAGTCTGTGAAGGGTTGCTGCAGTATGGTTGTACAATCACGGATCTTGACTTGCTTCACGGCATTCATAGAACATTCCAAATTATTCTACACAAAGAAAAATATCCTTACATTAACTTAACATTTTTCCACTTCTGTGACAAGAAGCATCATGGAATGTCCTCCTTTCATTTCAGATGCTCTTTGCAGTCTCCAGAATACCGTACATAGTATCTCAGAAGTTGGCAGCTTCCACACAAATTGTATTATTTTTAAAAACGTTGAAATTTTCAAAAAAAAACACATTTGGTGAAGGCAAGTAGAGAAAATTTGGGAATATTTTTATTTTTCAACATAAAACCTTCAATATTAAGTAAATTATTGGACAGACATGTGTTCATGCAGGCCAGGAACTGGTGCAATGCATCTCAAAGTCTTGTGTTCTAGATGTTCTTTCATGCTGGACAATCATTTCCTCTGAGGCTGCATTAGGTTTTATGCGCACTTGTAAATTTTTTTTTAAAGAGTACCTGCTCAGTGCTTAGTACACAGCTTGAGCCTTGTACTCCTCTTGCTTGCTGGGCAATTGAGGGGGAAGAGGGAGATCATATGCTGATTGAGCATAGTTTGTAGTTACTATTTCTCATCTCTCTGTGATCTAAGCAAATTACATATTGAAGTCAGCCTCACATGAGTTAGAATACTGGTGTTGTTCTGGTATTGAAGTTTAGTGGCACCAGGTGAGGTATTAGTGTTGCAATTAAGGTATCATGTAACACATGTAGGTTTCTAGTTATTGAAAATCTTTGACCTTTTGCTCATTGGTATGGTCTAAACCAGTGTTGTCTGGTTCTCTGTTTTTGAAAGAACCTCTGGTCAGGGGTAGATTTTTTTAAACAAGTTATAGAACCTTGAAATAAGGTTCTCTTCAGATTTTGGAAAATGGAAAAACCTCCGGGTAAGGTTGATGTTGCCTTCCAGAAGCAGTCAGGTTCTTGAGTAGTGTAACTACACTTATCACTGAACACTTAGTGGCTCTGAAGAGGTCAAATCCCCACACATTGGGAATTTGATTTTTGGGTTTAAAGAACAATTGTAGCCCTTCATCTAGCACTTCCAATGACACAAAAATTGCATAATTCGAAGATATGCCTTGTCAAGTGAGGGTGGTCAATGTTTTGAAAAAAACATGTCCTTACATTGTGTGATCTTTGAGTCAACAATCTACATCCTAAAAGGAAACAATTTTCCTCCTATAAATAAATTGTTCACAACTTTTTAGTGCACATTACTTGCTTTGTCACCAAACATTTTCAAGTGCAAAATCCTCCTGTTTTCTTAACATTACTATTCACCAACAAATCTATGGCCTAGATTTTAGTAAGAAAATGGGGTTTTAAATCTACTATAATGGGTGTGTAGTAGTTAGAAAACCCTTAAAATTTTAAACAAAGATGAAGGAGGGGAGGCATTGCCATCTCTTTCACTGTGGTGCATAGTCATCACCGCTCTTGTTTGTGTTGTTGAACTTTAGCAACTACTATTGGTTGTGCAAACAGTTGGTTGGAACCATCCTTGTTGAGCTTCAACACCCATCCTCACCAAGCTTTAGTAGCATTTCCATGTAGGGGCTCGATGTTGGTCTTCACTATGTTTTTTTGTCCCTAGTTCAAACTTGTTGAACAGCTTTTGCTCCCTAATCCTCCTCCTACTCATGTTGCAAGTGTTGGTGCTTTTGCACACAAGCTCAAGCTAGGAGTTTGCAAGCTTACTTGCATTGTTTGTAATGGGTTTCTTTTAGGGTTTGAAGATGGTCATCATCAAGCTAGCCTTCATCCTACTCACCACATTTTTCTTCTTTTCCTAGTTGGAAATTGTTGCACACCGCATACTTCTTTTCTTGGTTGGAAGTTGTTGCACACCATGTTCTCCTCTTCTTGGTTTGACCACATTCTTCTTCTCTTTCTAGTTGGAAGCTACTACACATTGCATACTTCTTTTCCTAGTTGGAAATTGTTGCACACTATGTTCTTTTCTTAGCTTGACCACATTCTTCTTCTCTTGCTAGTTGGAAACTACTGCACACTGTGTACTTCTTTTCTTGGTTGGAAGTTGCTACACACCATGTTTTCCTTTTCTTGGTTTGACCACATTTTTCTTCTCTTCCTAGATGGAAGATGTTGCACATCACATACTTTTTTTCCTAGTTGGAAGTTGTTGTTGACCACTTCCTAGTTTCAACTTAATGAACACTCAATATGTTTTTCTTTCTTCCCAATTTTTTTGTTGCAACCATCATGTTCTTTTCTTCCTAATTCCAAGTTGTTACTTATTATTTTTTTTCTTTTTAGTTTGAAAAAGTTATTCATCAACTTTTCCCTTCCTCTTCTCTTTTCCTTGTCCTTTGTTGTTATTCACCATATTCTTCTCTTTCTTTTCTATTTTTCTAATCCGTATTTGTTATTCTCCATGTTCTTTTCTTTTTGGTTTGGAGCTATTACTCATCGCACGTTCTTCTTTTCTCGGTTTGAAGTTGTTATTCATTGTATTCTTTTCTTCCTCTTTATTCTTAGTCCTTTACTTTGCTCATTGTCTCTTTCTACTCCTCTTCTCTCTTCATGGTCCTTTGATGTTGCTCATCATGTTTTTCTTTTCTAGCTAGTTTGAACTTGAGATTCATCATGTTCTTCTCCTTGTGAGGTTCTTCTAGGTTGAACCTCATGTCTTGATGCAAAAAAATTGTGCAACCTAATGATTCCCCCCCCCTTTCCTTGCCACTTAGCAATTTTAGGTTGGCTGATGTAGCTTAGCAAGCACATGCCATGTTGCTATCATTATTTTTCTTACTCTTGTTTAGCCATTTTTTGACATGTTAACAAGATGCCCCAATTAGTTATATAAAAACTTTGTGGTTGGGGCTCAACATGCAATCTTGCTTTAATGTTTCTAACAATTGTTCCCCATATTTTCTCATTACATTGCAAAAGACCATGCTGTTACGAAATCCAATCTTGCTTGCCTCTTAGCTTACTTATCAATGTTTCTTTGGGCTACACACCCAACCACCACTTGGGAATCTACCACCTTTCGAACCCATTTTTCTTCCCTCTCCTTTCTTTTACTTTACTTAATTTCTTTTGACACTTCCTTTTCTATTACCTTTTGTCTTGTGATTCGTAAATACTCGTCTAAAATCACCACATGAAATTGTGAATAGTGCATTAATGGTTCCCTACCCTTAGTTTTTCTTGTAGGCAAATGTGGAAGTGACAACAAGTTGGAAATACCAAATATTGGGTAAGGTTTGTTATGATTTGACTTTGTGAAGGTGCATGTTTAGTTTCATGGTCCAAATTTACCACTAACTTTTGGGCTTCTTGGTCATTTTCTTTTGAAATAACTAAATTATTCGGCATCTCCACATAATACCTTTGTTACAAGGACATAAGGTGGTCAAGATATTCTTGAGCTAGTGCAACACTTGTTCCTACAATGTTCATGAGAGATAGGGCAATAGATCCTTCTCCCCACCTAGGATTATCATTACCTTAGCATTAAACCTCTAATCTTCATCTTCACATTCATCTTTTGAATTGTTGTTGGCTGTTGTTTATATTTCACTAAGCAATATCTTGTCCACCATTGCCCTAGGGTTTATAGGCCATATTCCTACAACTTTGAAGCCATATTTGATATATTTTTTGGACAATCCCAAGTCCAATGCTTTGTCTACCCACCCAATTAACATAATCTTATTTGGTTCCTTACAAATGTTCTTAGACATTGCACTATCTCTTTCCTTTCTAAATGTTGTTTTGAAAAATTTGAAACATGACATGTTTAAGGGTTGTAATGCATGTGATGTATGGCTAAGAAATGTAACTGTATATAATCTAAATTGATGGGCTTGCTCTATTGCTTCTAAAGAAACATGTGATCCATGCCCATCAAGGATTAAAAGATGCTAATTTGTTTGAGAAATCCCACCTAGTAAAGATTTCTTGAAGAAACTAAGGAACTCTTTGAATAGGAATGTTATCATCCACACTTTTTTCTACATTGCCATGCATGATCCTGCCTTGCATAATTTAATGTAATCTTCCTAATCAAAATCTCTCACCTCTAAAGGTGTAAAATCATGGTAGAGATCCATTCGTTGCATTGATTGCACAATTCATTGTCATCCATTCCCTAGATCTAGGAATGGTACTATACATTTGGTGTGAACTGCATTTAGTTAGAAGATGTGTCCCTAATTGTCTACCTACTTGAATCCTAGTCTCATTTGAATTCCATATGTGATTTGGGCTATAGTTCTTTCGATTATAAATTGATTGCAAGTTTTCAACGTTCATAAAATGAATTGCGAGATTGACTTGTTAGGCCTTGCATGCTCTATAATCTCCAAGCCCTCCACAAAACAAATGGTCAACTTTGGATGTCTTTTATTAAACCAATGCCACCAAGAATTTCCAGGTACACCATCTAGGTGTAGGCCAATTTTGAATAAGCTCTACCACCTTTAATTTAGTTAGAACAATGTTATGGATAATCCACAACTTTGTATACTAATAACCCAAATTATTATAGTTGCATCCTTTTCTTCTATTAGGATCCCTAATGTTCCCACTTTCTTTTTCCTAATGTTCCCATTTAAATGGTCTGAAAATGATGATAAGGGAATGTTCCAATGCTTACTGGTTTTCCTCATGGATGTTAACCTTCCTTCCACAACATCCATGGCCTTTTCCAATTGTTGATTTGTCCATTTGCCTCTTGGATATACATCAAGTCCCCTCCTCATTCTTGTTGGTTTTTGTATTATGCTTGCAATTGCAATTTGAGGTGGGATATTTTCTTTGTCCAATGTTCGTTGTTGCAACACATTACTCCTTCTTTTACAAGGCACATTAAACATCATGTGGTTTTTCTTTTCCTGGCCTTAGCCTCCAAGGTGTGGGGTGTGTGCTTTTAGGTCCCACCAAAGGTATGCTTTCATGGTTTCTGAATTCAGGCCATGAATACAAGAAATGGGTTAGGTCTAGAAATGTGTGAATTGCATGCCATTTTGTGTGTCCATTGTTAGAAATCAATTCAAAAAAATTCCAAAAGTCTACCCAATCTAAATTTTCGTCTGTTATTTCTTTGCAAATTATAGGTGTGAATCTCAAAATACAATGCACTAAAGCTTGTTGAAACCTATGATAACCCATTTGCTTTGTAATCTTTCCTACACTAGGAATAATAGATTTAGCTACCCATCGATAGTCCAAGAACTTGCTAAACTTCTCCTTATAAACTTTATTTATGTGTGAGATTTTTGCAAGTTAACACTTAAGACTACCATGATAAATGTGATCAAATTGTGTTCAAAGTTGCAAATTATTGATCCATATGTTTATGTGTTTTTATGTGCAAAACTTCATTGAAAAAATCTAGTCAAATGAAATATTTCCTACTCCTATGTTTAAATAGTTGTCTTATGACAAACAATTATATGTTACAAATGTACTCCAAAGGATTCAATAATCATTTTTATTTCCACTAATTTCATAACAAAATCATATATTACAATGTGATCACCTTAAATTCCACAATTTGGCCATTAAACCTTTACCAAATATGTTTCCAAAATGTTCAAAATTTACTTGTAATGAAAATTGCAACATGATGATAACTTTTTGGGTCCATTGTACCATGTGAGCACCTTATTATAAAGTGAAATAACTAGCATTGAAAGCATTTCTAACACTAATTTTGATGGAAAAATAATGTATTCCCAATTATTTTATTGTGTGGAAAAGCTTAGTGCACATGTGTGAAAGGGTCCATGCTCACACAAAACTATAAAGAAAAACATGTCAAGTTTGAGAAGGTGTTAAAGCAATGATTATTTTTTTGTGTGTGAAAGCATTAGAGACCACAAAAAATCAAATTAAGTTTTAAAATGGTAGGTAGGAATCAAAAAGTAACAACAATATGTCAATGTAAAGTTATGGTAAATGTTTATAGGTTGTAATAACAATTCTTAGGGCATGTTGTCATGGGGTTTGGAACCCCTTTCCTAAGATTGTAAAACTTAGATCCTTCCACCATGCTCCTACAACAATGACGTTTGAACTTACGATGTAGAAGTTCTTGAATATTGAATGAGTTCTTCACTAAAAATTAAATTAAATAATAGCTGAAAATTTTGGAAGAATTAGAATGTTCCTTTGGTGTTGTTGGAAAGATCTTGATGGGCAATATTTAATGGAATTTATTTGGTAAATTTGGATTCAGAATATGGGAGATATTAAATTTTAAGTGATTTTTGTCTTTGAAAATTCAAATAAATTATAAAAAACCAGGTTTTGGAAGGAAAAATCAATTGAGGACATGGTGACACTTGTGCCAATGGCACAAGCAACATTAGTTGAATTGTTGTTGTTTTACTTCTAATTGTTCTACTTTTGGATGCTCCTATTGACCTTCTAATCATTCTACTTCTATTTTTTCTTTCTTTACTTCTATTAGTTATTCTACTTTTAGTTGATGATCTTGTTCTACTTCTAGTTGCTCTTGCTCCACTTTTAGTTGTTCTATTATTGGTTGTTCTTGCTTTATATCTAATTATTTATTTATTTCTAATTTTAACATTGCTTCCCAACCTGGTAATAAAATCTTTATAATCTTTTGGAGCTTAGCTTCTACATTAGCTTGTAAACTAGACATATTTTTTCCTTCAAGTGAAAGCTTTAAATGACTTCCTACAAAAATGTGTTAATGCATCACTACTACATATTGTACCTTTTTGCGAAGGGCCAAACAAAAAACCGGAAGGGTTTGCGAAGAAAAAACAACCTGCCATATTTTCGATGTGACACGCATCGCACCTTGTGGTTCACCAACCATTGCTAATCTATAATGTACCTTAAATCATCGCAGCACTTTTGCGACATATACCACAAACAAAACTTTGCGACCCACTCAGTCTCCGTCCACCCTAGCGATATTCCACACTTCGCAACGTTTAATCGTACTCACAACATCGCACATTTTACAATACACAAAGTATCGCTAAACACTTTGAGAGTCACAAGAAATTGCAAGTTTGCGTTATTCGGCACATCACATTTTGCGTTTGAATATGTATCGCAAACCTCATCACAAATTTTTACAAAACTTTCCGGTGGTGGATGTATCGCAAGTTGCGATGTGTGTTAGCTCACAAAGTAGTAAAAGGGTTACTGGAGAAAGAAGTTTCGCAAAAGGTTTCGCAATGTCATCTGATTTATCACGGCCTTTTTTAAGTCACATAAAATCTCAGTGACATTGAGGTAGTACATGCGGTAATGCAAAGGAGAGTAGTACAAAGTTCCTAGAGGGCCTACTTGCAGAACTATAAAGGCTAAAATTTGCTAAAAACTTTGACACAATGAACATTGTGCAGTAATATAGAACCACAAGCTTCAATGGGAATTTGCATAAAAATAATGAGTAGTACATTATACGTGGTCATCATCCACCTCAAAGGTTGTAAGCACAACCTTTGGTTTCTCACCTAGAATAGAACGGGACCGTGGCACATATGTGATAACAAGTGACCACTCCTCTGGGTTT
>Ga0116227_10004079_pt1 | contig 31918 bp, 22 predicted proteins | sample S1TSphgellanicum_FD_89693 | JGI IMG/M metagenome (GOLD analysis project Ga0116227, IMG submission 89693) | Host-associated microbial communities from peat moss isolated from Minnesota, USA - S1T2_Fb - Sphagnum magellanicum MG | ecosystem: Host-associated > Plants > Peat moss > Unclassified... | reverse complement strand
TAGCACCAGTTACGGATCATGATAATGAAGCCGTAAAGCCACGAAAAGGGTAATAAAAACCAGCGCAAATATTTCAACATAATCAAACAGCAAAGATAGACCGTTGATTTTATTGATTAGTATGATTGCGCTGTTTTTTTGACTGGGATATACATCATGTCATTTCGACGATAAGGGAACTATTCTCTGCGAAGCAAAATCTTTTACGCTTGCTTGGTCTGCGCAGACTAATTACACGCAGACTTTTATTGAGCAGAGGATTTCTCTTTCGCGCCATCGCTCATTCCTCCCCTGCTCTATCGAAATGACATTGGGGGATAATTTTTGATAGTTACTTGGTGTCTTTAACGCTTTTTACCCAATCTTAAATTTGTGTACCAGTTAATACTCAACGTATGGTTATTTTCAACAACTTGCTGTAAGTTAGGTAACAGGTTACGTTGCTGTACGTATTGGTACATGTAGCCAACTTCTATTTTCCCGGCTTTGCCGGTGTTTAAGCCCAGGCCTAAGAATGCCCGGTTTTGATCAAAGGTGTTGTATTTAACGTTTTCTCCAAAGTTGATGAATACTTCATCGTAAACGGGCAAGTATAGTTTGGTAGTTTTATTGGCATCTCGCGTAAGTGGCACAACGGCACGCAGCATATAACGGAACCGGTTTTCGAAACGGGTATTGGTGAATGTGCCTAAACTGGCATCGCCAAAAAAACGTTGCTCTAAACGTAAACGGCTAATTACATCAACACTCCCGGTTTTTTGGGTGAACTGAAATTGCTGCCAAATGCGGTGCTCGGGGAAGGCTACTTTGGCGCTTGGTATTTCGCCGTAAGGGTAAGTTTCTACGTAAGCGTATCCCGCTGTAGCGGATAGATTGGGGTTGATGGTATAGAAAATACCCGGGCGCAATAATAATTGCTGCCACTTATTAAAGCCATCGTTCCGGCGAATCTGTACTTCGGCGTGGATACCAAATTTATCGCTGAGCGAGATCTGGGAGTTAAGTACCGTCCAGGCGTGGAAGTTTGTGGTGTTGTAACGGGCCGTTTGGGCTTGTACTTTAGCACTGAAAAATAATGGTATAGTGAGCAATAGCAAAGCCATCGCTTTATTTTTTTGAATAAGCATAATAATTAAATTAAGCCGGATGTGGGGAAAACATCCGGCTCGGGTTTAAAACAATTGAGGAGTGTTTAACAAAAAGGCCTAAACCAATTCTGGTTCGGCTTTATCCTGGATCTGCAGATCGTGCAGCATACCATCGGTTAAATCATAAACCCAACCGTAGATATTTAATGGCTGACCGCGTTTAATGGCATTTTGAACAATAGCGGTTGATTTAAGGTGTAAAATCTGCTCTTCTACGTTCAGTTCAACCAAACGGCGGTGCTGCATTTCCGGATCGGTAATAGCTTCGAGTTCTTCTTTGTGGTTCCGGTAAATTTCGCGCACATGGCCCAACCATTGGTCGAGGGTGCCGTTGGTACCGCCCGCTACCGCGGCTTTGATACCGCCACAACCGTAATGACCGCAAACAATAACATGCTGAACTTTTAATGCTTCTACAGCATATTGCAGAACCGACATCAGGTTAGGATCGCTCGGAATAACCTGATTTGCAATGTTACGCTGACTGAAGATTTCGCCCGGTTGCGCGCCGGTGATCAATTCCAGTGGTGCACGGCTATCAGAGCAACCTACGATAAGATACGGTGGTGTTTGGCCTGTACTTAGTTTAGAGAAATAATTGATATCCAGGTGCAGCTTATCCGCAATAAACTTGCGGTTATTGGCAAACAGATCATGGTAGTTTTGATGGCCATGATCGTGGTCGTGATCATGATCGTGTGCGATAACTTCGCTCTTGGCTTCAAGAAACGAGTAATGATCTTTTAAACCGGTAATAGTTACGGAAATTTTTTGCTCGGCTGCACGCACTTTAAAGTCCTGCAGAATCTCTAAACAATCCTGCTCAATGTAACGGGTTTGGCTGGCATCTATCCAAACACTGGTACCCGGAATAACATTGCTAAAAAACTCGTTTAAGTGAGCTTTATTTAAGAAAGTTACCTGCTCTGATAATACCAGACGTTTTACTTTCCCTTTTTCGGTGTTTGATTCGGTAGAGAAGATCAAATCTTTAGTGGCGTTCACCAGAATGAAGATAATACTTACAGCCATACCAATTAAAACACCTTTTAATAAGTCGGTTAAAATAATGGCTGCAACTGTAATTACAAAAGGTGTAAACTGGTTCCAGCCGGCTTTATACATATCGGTAAACAGCTTTACCTTAGTTAGCTTGTATCCTACCATGATCAGGATAGCGGCTAAACTTGCTAAAGGGATGAGGTTAAGGATAGTTGGAATGAGTATAACCGTGAACAATAAAAGTGCACCGTGGAATATGGTAGAGAATTTAGTTTTTGCACCCGCGTTAACGTTGGTTGCACCACGTACAATTACCGCGGTTAAAGGGATACCGCCTATTAAACCAGATATAGTATTACCTACACCCTGTGCAATCAACTCGCGGTTTAATGGGGTTGAGCGCTTTTGCGGATCTAATTTATCCACAGCTTCAATACTCAATAAAGTTTCTAAACTGGCAACAAAGGCTATGGTTAAAGCGATGGTCCAAACATCGTGATTGCCTAACTGGCTAAAATCCGGAAACTTTAGCATACCGGCAAAATCGCCAAGGCCAGATAATACCGGGAGCTTTACAAAGCTATTGGTACGTAAGTGAAAGGCATCGGGCATAGAATTTAAACCAAGTGCAACTAATACACTTAAAACCACAACCACTAAACCACCGGGTAAGGCTTTTACTTTTTTAAACGCTTTGGTATCCCAAAGTATTAAAAGAACCATCGAAACAGCAAAAATAATAATAGCGCCCAGGTTGAGTTTACCCAATACATTGGTGATCTCGCTAAAAGTATTATTCTTATCGGCCTGAAGAAAGGTAAAATCACCTTCGGCATCGGCATCATAGCCAAACGCGTGAGGAATCTGTTTTAAGATCAGGATGATACCTATCGCGGCAAGCATCCCTTTAATTACGTTTGACGGGAAAAACAAACCTACTTTACCGGCTTTAACCAAGCCTAAAATAATTTGGATAACACCTGCCAATACTACGCTGAGTAAAAAGGTTTCGTAAGAGTGCAGGGTAAGGATAGCCGCAGCTACAATGGTGGTTAAACCCGCCGCAGGCCCGCTCACGGCCAGTTGCGACCCGCTTACGATACCTACAATAATGCCGCCAACTATACCGGTTATAATACCTGATAATAATGGCGCGCCACTGGCCAGGGCAATGCCTAAGCATAGTGGCAATGCTACCAGGAAGACTACCAAACCTGATGACAGGTTGGCTTTATATGTGTTTTTAAATGCTAATGTGTTCATTTGAATTGAAATCTAAATAGTTTGGGTAAGCCAGGACCATATCCCCGAAAGGTTATGATAAGGCAATAAATTAATTATTTAGCCGGGGTGAAAATCACGGCTAAAAACCTTCGGACGGGCATCGCCCATCTTGCGTTAAGCAAAAAGAAGATCTATTGATTCAATTAAACGAGTGGTGGTCGGAATACTTCGTTTACGTGGGTACGTTCTTTACCGGAAAGGTAAAGGTGGAACAGGGTGCGGGTTGCGCTTTGGTTCAATACAATTTCGGCTGCATGATCATGCAAAAGCATTTTGCATTCTTCTTTAACCGATTTACCAACTTCCTTTTCGCTTTCTTTTTCGGCCTCTTTGTTGTTTTGATCGTCCTGATCATCGATAGCCACATCGGTTAACAAATTAACCTTTTGAGAACCGGTACATAAAGAAGTGAGGTTGGTAATAATATTGTGCGTAAGCTTTGGCACCGCTTTTAAGTACGGAAATACAGGTTCAACCCTCGCCATAAAAAAGGCGAAGAGTAAAAAGTAAACCATATATTTTTTCGTACCCATTGTTGCGAAGATAAACAACATAAGTTTAATTTAAAACTGCAAATAGTGTTTTGGTAATATCCTGACATAAGATATACTATTGATAAGGATATACAGTACATGATTTTTTGAGCATTGATTATGGAATTGCCGGGCGGCCTTGCATCTGTATAATATAAACCAATGCGTATGGAAGCTTTCCAAAATATACAACTCTCTTTTAAATGCCCCAAGGCGCTTGACGAATTACAGCCCTGCCAAAGCAACTGGTATTGCGATGGCTGCCGTAAAATGGTGTACGATTTTAGAGGGATGGAAGAGGCGCAGATACTACAAACCTTTGAACAAAGCGGGCAAAAGTTATGTGGTATTTATGATGCCCACCGGATTAAAGTTTTGCCACAACAACCACGATGGATCAGGGCATCGTGGACAGCCGTGATGGCTTTGGGGATAACCATATTGAATAGCTGCGGTTGGGGAAAGGAAAGTAAAACAATTACTACTATTGGTGTTCCGATAATTGAGCAACCTAAAATTACACATACTGCAGGTATTGTTATGCCACCAAATCCGGATACGACGCATCATTCAAAAAAGAAGATAAAAGTTAAGTTTCCACCGCCGGCTGCTTTGGTTGGGGATGTGGCCATTACCGCTCCCAAAGACACTGATGCAGTATTTGGTATGGTGGCCGAGATTATGCCAAGTTATCCTGGCGGCGAGGAAGCTTTTAATACGTATATGGCAAAGCATATAACATACGATGCTAATGTAAAAAAAGGCTTTGCCCGGTTTGTGGTTGAAAAAAATGGCTCGTTAACTGATATTCAAATCATCAGGGGTGCGAGTAAAGATATTGATGAGCAATTGATATCCGCTTTAAAAAAATCCCCAAAATGGAACCCGGGAATGCAGAACGGTAAGCCCTATCGCGTTCAATATACTGTACCGTATAATGTAGTTTACAAAGGAATAAGCTATTAAACAAATCATTCTTAAACAATCGATATGAACTTTAAACAAAACAAGCGGAACTTATTAGTAGTTATAGTATTGGCTACCGGCTTAACTACTTTAAACAGTTGTTTACAAAACAGTTCTACTACAGAAAAAGGTAAAGCAGAAACACCACAGCATGCTACTATACCACCAATGGCTATGTTGATCAATCATCCGGCAGAGGAAGAAGACCCTACTATAATTGGCACTGTAGATATAGCGGCTGCATACCCCGGTGGTTACCCTGCTTTTAACCAGTATATGGATAAAAAGATCAAGTTTTATGGTGCGAGGCAAGGCCGCACTATAGCGCAATTTGTGGTTGAAAAAGATGGTTCGCTGAGCGATATTAAGATAGTGCGGAGCGTTGGTAAAGATTTTGACGCACAGGTTATCCCGGCGTTAAAGGCTTGTAAAAAATGGCAACCCGCTATACTAAAAGGCCAGCCGGTGCGTACTCGGTATGTGGTACCGGTTAACGGCACTTTTATGGGATAGACATATCACCTAATTCTCACAATTAATTATCCGGTTAACGGGGCATTTACAAATTCCTTATCTTTGCAATCTTATTATAACTGACATGCTTAAAGGATTTTTTAATGTGCCCACACCGCATAACGAGCCAGTGTTGAATTATGCTCCTCACAGTGCTGAAAGTAAAGCTTTAAAGGCCGCTTTGGCCGAAGGACGTTCAAAAATAACCGATATCCCCATGTATATTGGCGGTAAAGAAGTGCGCACCGGTAATACCGGAACCGTGCGCCCGCCACATGATCACCAACATATTATTGCAAATTTCCATATTGGGGATGCCTCTCATGTTAATGCCGCTATCGAGGCCGCTTTAACGGCTAAAGCGGGATGGGAAGCTTTAGCCTGGGAAGAACGCGCAGCTATATTTTTAAAAGCTGCCGATTTATTATCCGGTCCTTACCGTGCTAAAATCAACGCGGCTACCATGCTTGGCCAATCAAAAAACGCCTACCAGGCCGAGATTGACGCGGCTTGCGAGATGGTGGATTTTTTGAGATTCAACGTAAGTTACATGTCCGAAATTTATGCCCAACAGCCGCCTGTATCGCCAAAAGGCATCTGGAACCGTGTTGAGCAACGCCCTTTGGAAGGTTTTGTATTCGCGATAACGCCGTTTAACTTTACCGCTATTGCGGGTAACCTGCCAACATCGGCAGCCATGATGGGTAATGTTGTAGTGTGGAAACCGAACGATACGCAGGTTTATGCCGCCAATGTTTTGATGCAGGCCTTTATCGAGGCTGGTGTTCCGGCGGGTGTGATTAACCTGATCTATGTTGATGGGCCGGTTGCGGGTGATATCATCTTTAAGCACCCCGATTTTGCAGGAGTTCACTTTACAGGATCTACTGCGGTGTTCCAGAATATCTGGCAAACCATTGGTACCAATATCCACAAATACAAAACCTACCCACGCATTGTGGGCGAAACCGGTGGTAAAGATTTTGTGCTTGCCCACCCAAGCGCCAATGTTGATGTAGCTGTTACAGCTTTGGTACGTGGTGCTTTTGAATACCAGGGACAAAAATGTTCGGCAGCCTCGAGGGCTTATTTGCCAAAATCGTTATGGCCGGCTATCAAAGAGGGTATGTTACGTGACCTGGCCGAGATCAAGGTTGGTCCGGTTGAGGATTTTGAGAATTTTGTGAACGCGGTTATTGATGAGAAATCGTTTAATAAACTGGCTAAATATATTGACGCGGCTAATGCTGACAGCAAAGTTGAAGTAATTGCCGGTGGTAAGTACGACAAGAGCAAGGGCTGGTTTATTGAGCCGACCGTTATTGTTACGCAAGACCCGCATTATGTTACCATGTGCGAAGAATTATTTGGCCCGGTATTAACCATTTATGTTTACGAGGATGCCGATTTCGACAAGATATTGGGTGTTATTGATACAACATCAATCTACGCTTTAACGGGATGTATCATTTCGCAGGACAGGTATGCTATCGCGCAGGCAACACAAGCTTTGCGTAATTCGGCAGGTAATTTTTATGTGAACGATAAGCCTACGGGAGCGGTAGTTGGTCAGCAGCCTTTTGGCGGCGCCAGGGGTTCTGGTACTAATGATAAGGCAGGTTCGATGATCAACCTGTTACGCTGGGTTTCACCGAGAACGATCAAGGAAACTTTTGATTCGCCTAAGAGTTATAAGTATCCGTTTTTGGATAAAGAATAAGGGAAATATTCAAGAAGCAAGAATCAGGAATTAAGATTTTTGAAAGTATATTTGATAGCGACGAGTTTAAAACCCGTCGCTATTTTTTGTATTTTAAAATGCATTGATAACTTTATGATATAAATCAACATCAATAATATTATGAAGATCACGGTAGAAACAACAGTAAACGCACCTATACAAAAAGTATGGGATTATTGGACCCAGCCCGAACATATAACTCAATGGGCGCACGCATCCGACGATTGGCACGCGCCTTATGCCGATAACGACCCGCGTACCGGAGGAAAATTTAAAACCACCATGGCCGCTAAAGATGGCAGCTTTAGTTTTGATTTTGAAGGTGTGTACAGCAACGTGGTTGAGAACAGCCTTATTGAATATGGTATTGGCGATGGCCGCGCAGTTACCATCAGTTTTACCGCTGAAGGTGACAAAACCAAAATTGTAGAAACCTTTGATGCCGAAACCGAGAATCCCGTTGAAATGCAAAAAGGCGGCTGGCAGGCCATATTAGATAATTTTAAGAAACACGTTGAAGCATAATATGCCCAGTATATAAACAAGAAAGGCCACTTAGTTTAAGCGGCCTTTCTTGTTTATGATTAGATCGTTGGATCAAGAATGTATTCAGCCCAAAGCTCGTCAACGGTTTTGCCGGTTATTTGCTTCCACATTTCAGGAGTGTATTCGCCTGATCGCATGGCTTTATCTAATTGATTTACTAATGTTGGCTGTTGTTTGTGCTTTTCTGTCCAAACCAAAAAGCGGGCGGTTATACGGTAGGCATTATTGTAATTCTGACCTGCTTTATAATCAGTTAGTTTCCAGCCGGCGGCTTCGTTGTTAATACCGAAAGTGTAACGGGCATAATCGGCAATGCCTTCGGTTAACCAGCCCGGTACATGTTTGCCACCGTAATTTTGTACAATGTGCATTACCTCGTGGGTAACCACATCAATATCTTCGGGATGTTTTTTAAACCACTCGGGGTTATAGCGTACATGCGCGTTGCCTGTTGCTGCAACACCTTTGTAGGCGGTATCCACATCAAAAATAACATAGGTTGCCGATGCCGGGTTAAAGCGTTTGATCTCGAGCGGATAAACTTTAAAAAATGCATCAATTAATTTTTGCTTTACTACCGGACTAAAATCGGCAGCGTTACAGCGGTATTCCAGCATAAGGCCATCTTTTTTTATCAGTTCGGGAGTTTGGGCAAATAATTGTGACGTAAAGGGCAAGAGCAATAATAAAAGGGCATGTTTTTTCATGTTTGAGGCAGTTATTTTGATGTAAAACGTTTTATACCTCAAATAAACTACGTTTTATTCCCATTTCCAAACCTCTTAGCTCGGCAAGGCCTTTTAATCGGCCAACGGCCGAATATCCCGGGTAGGTATTGTAATTAAAATCGTCCAGAATTTTATGCCCGTGATCGGGACGCATTGGGATAGCAATGTTATCACGACCGGCATCTATACGTTTTTTTTGTTCGATGATGACGTTCTTCATTACGGCGTACATATCTGTGCTACCGCTCAGGTGATCGGCTTCATAAAAGCTGCCGTCTGCTTCGCGTTGTACATTGCGCAGGTGGATAAAATGGATGTGTTCGCCTAAGCGGCTCACAATGCCGGACAGGTCATTGTCAGCACGGGTACCTAATGAACCTGTACAAAAGGTTAAACCGTTTGATGACGACGGGCAAAAGCCTACCAGATCGCTCAAATCCTTTTCGGTTGATACCACGCGTGGCAAACCTAAAATCGGGAACGGGGGATCATCCGGATGGATACACATTTTTATGCCAGCTTCTTCAGCTGCCGGGATGATGGCTTGCAGAAAATAAGCCAGATTTTGTTTTAGTTTGATGGCATCGGTTTGAGCATATCGTTGCAGGTGCTCTTTAAACTCAGGGATGGTAAATACCTCGTCGGTGCCGGGTAAACCGGCCATAATGGTATCTGTAAGGTATTTCTTTTGATTGTCATCAATACTATCTAAGTACGCTTTTGCCGCTTGTTGCTGCTCGGCAGTAAATTCTTTAAAAGCATCTTCTCGTTCCAGAATATACAGATCAAACGCGGCTACTGCCGGTGCATGGTAACGTAAGGCCGAAGCGTTGTTGGGTAAGCGATAATCGAGGTTAGTGCGTGTCCAATCCAACACGGGCATAAAGTTATAGCAAACTGTTTTTAACCCGGCTGCAGCCAGATTTTGCAGACTGGTTATGTATTTCGCTATATATTCATCACGCTCTGCACTAGCGGTTTTGATACTTTCGTGAATGTTGACACTCTCGACAACAGACCATTTTAAACTTGCTTTTTCGATAATGCTTTTACGGCTGTTGATCTCGTCCGCAGTCCAAACATCCCCGCAAGGGATATGATGCAGCGCGGTAACAATACCTGTAGCCCCTGTTTGCCTAATACCGGCCAGGCTAACAGCATCTGACGGGCCGAACCAGCGAAAAGTTTGTTCTAAATCACTAAACATAGCAAAATGTATTAACGGGCAAACCTTATGCCCGCCGTGAAATTATAAACAATAAAGCAAATTCGCAATCGATTACAAAATGAAGAACTGATTGATTCAGATAATAGATGTATGATCTATCATATTCTTGTTATACTTTTTGCTTTTTGGCTTCAACGTACCCCTGGTACGATATAGGATCGCGATTATCACAAGTTACATGCAGGGTAGCATAGCCATTTTTTGAAACGCTAATTTGCATCCGGCGGATATCTTTAGCGTTTTTAGGTATTATGGATATATCCCAACCATCCTTATTTTCAACCGTTTTATAATCGAATTTGGTGGTGGTGAATTGCACTCCTGCATCTTCATTATTCATAGGAGCCACATAAGCCCGGCCAAAATATGGCAGGTAAGCTACCAGTGAATCTGCACCGACCCTAAGGTCATAATCCGGGGTTATATAACGGTTCCCGCCACGCATGGGTTGTACATATTGAGCTACAAAAACATAGCTTTTGGCATCAATCATACTTTTAATTTCGGCTTCAGTTTTAGCTTGTTTGGCTTTCTTTTTGGCGCTTTGAGAGAAGCTTGCAGTAGCCATAAAAAAGGATAGGATGATGAATAATGAGGGGCGTACCCACGCAGTAATAAATGTTTTCATTTCCAAAGGTTTATATAAATATAACGATAGGTTTTTAATAATGTTTTATTGGGATAGGTTTCGGATATTCCTGATGGAGAATTTAGGATGATATGCGGTGATTTTCGTATATTTGTACTAGTGGGATCAGGCTAATTTTTAGTTTAAATTCTCCGCTCTTTGTTTAAAAAAACATCACCATTATTCCCCCCTTAGGTGGAAGAGGTAAGAGGTAAGATGCAGGTGAAAAATTCCTACTTTATCCCCCCTGCTTGTCATTGCTTAGCACCTCGCAATTACATAATTTTAAATTATTCAAATACCCATATTTGTTATCGCGGTTATTAAAGTTATTTATCTTTAGCCATCCCCTAAAATTAGCCATTATTTTATGAAACGGACACTTTTACTTGTTTGCCTTGGGGCTTTTATACTGGTGCAGGTTAGGGCGCAGAGTGTCTGGAAATTTGCGCACCTATCAGATATACATGTAGGGAGTGAGCATAGCGAGGAAGACTTGCAACGCACGGTTAAAGATATTAATGCGAACCCGGAATTGGAGTTTGTGGTGATAACCGGCGATATTACCGAGTTTGGCGCGGATAAGGAACTGCTAAATGCCAAAAGCATTTTGGATGGTTTGAATAAGCCCTGGTATATTATTCCAGGGAACCATGATATGAACTGGTCGGAAAGTGGGGGAAACTCGTTTAAGACGGTTTTTGGATCGGAAACATTTGCAGTCAAACAGCATGGGATTTTGTTTTTGGGGACGAATTGCGGTCCGAATATGCGGATGAGTCCGGGGCAGGTACCGAGGGAGAACCTGGTTTGGTTAGATTCGGTTTTGAAGACTACACCAAAGGAAACACCCATTATTTTTGCGAACCACTACCCTATTGATTCGGCTTTGAATAATTGGTACGAGGTGATTAATCGTTTGAAGACACGAAATATCCAGCTCATTATTTGCGGACATGGACACAGCAATCATCACCTGAATTTTGAAGGAATACCTGGCGTAATGGGAAGATCCAATTTACGGGCCAAGGATACCGTTGGCGGGTATAATATTGTGAGCATGGTTGGCGATTCGGTGTTTTACAATACCCGTTTACCGGGTGTAGTTACCAAGCCTACCTGGACCAAGGACAGGTTATATGACCATCATTTTAACGGATCGGGTAAGTACGTAAGGCCTAATTTTTCGGCTAACCAGCGGTATGCTAATGTGAAAGAGGTTTGGGCGGTTGAGGATAACAGTGATATTGGCGCGGGTAGCGCGGTAGCAGGTAACCTATTTATTACGCCTAATACTGCTGGCTGGTTAACCTCTTATGATACCAATACTGGCAAGAAGATTTGGGCTACGCGAACCGGAGGCAAAACTTATAGTACACCGTGTGTTTCGGGGAAGTATGTGGTGATATCAAGCTCGAATAAGAATTTATATTGCTTTGATTTGAAAACGGGTAAAGCTGTTTGGAAGGTTACTTCCGATAAGCCTATGGTAGCTTCGCCTGTGATTAAGGGGGACCGGATTTATTGCGGAAGCTCGGACGGGCACTTTAAGTGTTATGAGTTGGCTTCGGGCAAGGTATTGTGGGAGTTTGCCGGTGTTGAAGGTTTTGAAACAGCCAAACCTTTGTTGTATAACGGACTGGTTTACTTTGGTGCCTGGGCCAATCATTTATATGCATTGGATCAGAAAACCGGTGCCTTGGTTTGGAACTGGACGAACGGATCAAGTAACAGGATGTTCTCGCCAGCTTCATGCTATCCCGTGGCAACGGCAAACCGATTATTTATCGTGGCTCCTGATAGGTACATGACCTGTATTGATGCTACGACGGGTAAAGTTATCTGGCGGAAGCAGGATGCGAAGATCAAAGTACGCGAATCAATGGGCCTTTCGGCGGATAGCAGCTTGGTATATGTGAAAACGATGGATGGCGATGTTCTGGGCATCTCAACCAAAGCCGATGACATGCAGGTTGCCTGGACAGCGCAGCGGAATATTGGGTATGATATATCGCCCACGCTGGTAGAAGAACATGACGGATTGGTTTTCGCGGCAAGCAACTCCGGAATAGTTTACGCTTTTAACCGAATCGATGGTTCGGTGGCGTGGATCCATAAGGTATCCAACTGTTTGGTTAATCCGCTGAGCTTTATCGGCGACAAGCAATTGGTGGCTACTACGATGGATGGCAAGATAGTTTGTTTGAAATATTAGGTATTTCAAATACCTAAGAATACCTAAGGGTTGGCTTGTTTTAATAATCTAACGTCATAAATACCGCCGGTTATTGAGCCATTTGCAGCCTTGAATTTCACTTTTAGCACGCCGGTTGACGCAGTGATTAAACTTTGCGGAATGGCGTAATCTTCGGTATAAAAATTATTGCCATGGCTGCCATCCTGATTAACCTGGGCAATGGTTTGATCGTTAATAAGGATAGAGAAATGCCTGTCTTTATCGCGACCGAAATAGGTAACACGTAAAGTCGCGGACTGCTTGTTTTTATCTTTCAGGCTATAGCTAAACCAGGCCTTTGCATCGCGCCAATGCTTATCGCGGTTAACGCCTGTATTTGAGTTTTCGCTTTCGATGAAATGATCGGACTCCGGTTGTTGCTCTCCGGCAGCTACTTTGTCGATAGTGATGGCTTCTAATTTGGCGGAAATGGCTTCTTGTTCGGCCATCTTTTTTTGAATCCCAGCCAGACTTTCGGGCGTTTCCTTTTGCCAGTAAATAATGTAGCGGGAATCGTGAATTTTATAAAATGGGATCAGCGTTAATTTTTTGTATTTGGCCGGATAGATCAAATCGGGCGCAACAAAGGTTGAGCTTGGGCCAAGCATCGCGTGAATCAGATCGGCATCATTGGCGGCATTGCTTACAAACATGGGCATGTCCTGTAAAGAATATAATTTGCCTTGTGCTACGTGGCCCATTCGGCTATCATCGGCAAACAGTCCGGTAGTATTAGCACTATCCAATTTGGCCGCATATACAATGGGGCCATGAACGAAGGCTTCGTAGTTGGAACCATCGGGCAAGCGCTCTAAGGTGTTGTGCATGGGGAGCACGATCAGTATCACATCGCCTTTGTGCCAGGTTTTTTGAATGGTAAGATATGATGATGGCTGCGCGTTTATTTTAAACGGTTTGTTATTAATCCATACCTGCATCTTGTCAGCCTGTACCCATGATGGATAACGGATATTGATGGCAAAATTGGCCTGCTTAGCCGAATTGATGGTTAGGGTGGTTCTGTCGTTATCCGGAAAGCTGGTTTGCTGGGTAAGCTTTACTCCTTTTTGCTCCCAGTTTAGCTGGGAAGGAATGAACAGGTTTACAAAGAGGGCATCGTTATTATGCGCATAGATCATCTCACCATATTTGGCGTGATTTTCCATCCCCGAACCTACACAGCACCACATACTGGTTTGCGGCTGCGAATACACGCGGTAATGACCGGGGCGCATTGGCGTAAAATACACAAAGCCCCCCTTACCGGGATGCTGCGTTGAGAGGATGTGATTGTACAATGCCTGCTCGTAATAATCAATGTAAGGCACTTTGGGCTCCGACAGGTATAAGGCCTTAGTCAGCTTGAGCATGTTATAGGTATTACACGTTTCGGGGCCTTGCTCGCTGGTAATAATGGAGGTAAAATCGTTGGCCGGATTGAAATGTTCACGAACACTGTTGCCGCCTATAGCCACCGTGCGATGATCGATCACGGTTTGCCAGAAAAATTGGGCAGCCTGATTATAACTGCTATCGGCACCAACATCGGCAATACGCTTAAAACCTATTACCTTGGGTATTTGAGTGTTTGCATGTAGGTTGTTCAACTTATCCTGACCTTTTTCTAAAGGAGTTAATATAGCCTGGTGAGAAAAGCTATAGGCAGCCGTAAGGTATTTCTTATCACCGGTAAGGCCATATACATCAGCCATAACCTCGTTAACGCCGCCTTGTTCGGTTTGCAGTATCTCCTGCATTTTTTGCGCACTGATACTGGTTGAAAGATCAACAAACCAATCGGCAAACTTAATGAGCATAGTTTTAGCCGTTTGATTGCCTGTGTACAGATAAGCATCGCGGATACCGGCAAAGGTTTTATGGATGTTGTAGAAGGGTACCCACTTCTTTTTGAATAGGGATAAGTCGCCCTTTTTAACTGAAGGCCATAGTTCTTTACTTCCGGGTACACCGCCTATATAGCCATCGCCATTTTTATCCTGGCATTTTTTCAGTTCGGCTATCATATAATTAAGACGGGATAATACTGCCTGATTTCCGGTAGAAGCGTACATCATGGCCAGGGCCGACAGGTAGTGTCCTCCAATGTGACCATCCAGACCTGTGTTTTCCCAATTGGTATAGCTCTCAGCTTTGGGTTTTAAACCAGCTTCGCGCAGATAAGGAGCCAGTAATCTATCCGGAACCATCTGCATCATATAATTCAGATCGGTTGTTTCGGCATCATTAAAAATACCGGGCAGCAACTTAACATCTTGTAAACGGAACGCTTCCAGTTGCGGTGTATATTGCGCCTTTAAAGTTAAAGACGATAGAAGGAAAATGCTTATCAGGAAACGCCGCATTGGTTAATTGCAAAACTGGTTAATCGGATACTTGCAAATACTAATATCCGATTAATAATTGTAAAGACAACAGTTATAATCACATCAATAAAAAAAGCCTCCATTACGGAGGCTTTTCACCAATCAGAGTTACCAATTTATCAAATTATCACTCGTTTTTTGTTACCTTAACCCAATCTACCAGCATTTTTGCCTGGCCATTTTTAACCAGATCAACAGATGATGGTGTGATGCCGTTATAAGGTTCTTTTATCCCATTCAACTTGATGGGATAAGCGCCACCTAAGGCATAATTGAAGATCAGGAATTTCTTGTTATCAAAGGCCCATTTGCCATAATGCTCGGCCATGGTACGTGTTACCCTGAACATGGGCTTGCCGTCGTACTTAAATATCAGGTTATCGGGCGTCCAGTCAACCGCGTAAACGTGCCATTGTGTAACATCGTTATTGGCATCAAAATACTGGCGGTTTACAAAAGGGGTTTCGCCGCTATAGCCAGGACCATGCACCGCAGCGCTGGCCCAGTCTTTTTCGCCAACGTATTCCATAATGTCAATTTCGCCTGTTGCTGGCCATGGCCCTGTCCCCAGCATCCACCAGGCTGGCCACAAGCCAGAGCCTTCGGTTAGTTTAATGCGCGCTTCGGCCGTACCGTAAGTAAACTCAAATTTGCTTTTGGTGTTGATCCTTCCGGAGATGAAATCAAATGTTTGCCCGTCCTGAGTTTTAAAATTAGGAGATGACTGCGGTCGCAAAACCAACGCGCCATTTCCCGCGCCTTCGGCATCAGTGCCGTGTGTAATGAATATGGTTTTATTAGAATCCACATAAGCCTGTAGTTCATTATTCACATGCATACCGGTTACCTCAACGTTCCATTTGGAACGATCGAGCGTATTGGCCGAGAAATCGTCGAAAAAAACAACCTTGCCGGTAGCGTAACCCTTGGTATTTTTAACCGATGAGCATGCAGAAAGTAATATAATGGCGCTAAAAATGGAAAGTATAGTACAGTTGTATTTTATACACTTCATAAAAATGTTGTAAAAAGGGAAATTAAGCGCACTTTGATCTTTGAGGGAATGCAAACCATACGCTTTTGGGCGAATGGTTTGCAAAATCTCTGCTTTAATTATTTGGTTATCCGGATGTAATCAACCTCGAATGTTGAGCTGTTGAAGTTCGGGTCAACCGCTCCACCAAAGGTTCCGCCCATGGCAAAATTGAGGATGATAAAGAAATCATGATTGAACGGCACACCGGTGTTGTTGGCCAAGGTTTTGTAAACCACATCATCAACACCAATTTTGATGCTGGTGGCGGTCCACTCTACCTGGTAACGGTGAAAATCGGTTTGTACGCCGCTCACTACGGTGTTGCTGCCATCGGCACTACCACCTGAGTGGCCCGGGTAATGAAAGGTGCCGTATATGCGGCCCACATCGTTGCCCTTATGCTCCATAATGTCGATCTCGCCGCAGGCTGGCCATGCATTAGTATTTACATCCGCACCTAAAAGCCATATAGCCGGCCATGTACCGCCGCCAACAGGCAGCTTGGCACGCACTTCCATCTTACCGTAAGTAAACTTAAATTTATTTTGCGTTTGGATACGGGCAGATGTGTAATTGAAGCCACTGTAAGCCTCTTTTTTAGCCATGATCTTCAAGGTGCCGTTTGATACAATAACGTTATCGCTGCGGTTGGTGTAATATTCCAGTTCACTATTGCCCCAGCCACCGCTGCCATTACCTGTATCGTAACCCCATTTGGTAGGATCAGGCGCCCCAGCATTATCAAACTCTTCGTCAAACAGCATTGTTGATGATAACGAAGCAATAACAACCTGGATAGATTTAGATATGGTTTGGCCCCCGCTGCTTTTGGCAGTAACGTTCACGCTATAGGTGCCCGCTGTAGTGTATTTGTAATTAACCACTCCTGATGCTACAGTTTGATACACACCATTACCAAAATCATAATCGTAACTAATAGCGTTGGTTGCCGATGCTGTAAAAGCTACGTTACCGCTATTGTCTGGATTTACTGTTGCAGCCACCGTCAAATTAGTTGGCGGGGTGTTATCCGTTCCGGTTGAGCCGCCACCATCACCACTTTTTTTGCAGTTAGTGAACAACAGCATCAACATCATTATAAACGACATATTGAAGTATTTCATGGTAATTATGGTTTAACTTTTAGTTTTTGGTACCAGGCAAGGCCATCAATACCAATGTTACGCAAGGTAATGGTTGTAGGTGTTAACGATAAGATCTCGTAAGTGTTGCCACCTGTACCAAAATTGATCAGTCCGTTACCTGGCACAATGAACTGAACACGAGTAGAGTTTGCACTTGTTGAAGCCGATGTAGCATCCATAAATGCAAGCTTGCGCGATGCCGACAGATCGATATTGTAACAATTATCGCCACCAGACTGGCCGTAAAACGATGTTGATGCAGCGATCATGAACGACTGGCCTTTGTTATCGATAGACAGGTTAATGTTACCATTGGCATCTTTACTAAAGGTGATCAAATCATCATACAAACATGGTGAGCGCTCGTTTGGTGCAGCCGCATAATAATCGGGCGCAAATGATGTGGTTGGGCCAACACCTACGTGGCCGGGAGTCAGGTTATCGGTTATCCAAACTTTAGATGTACCACCGGTTAGATTGGTAATAATATCCGGAGGAATAACATAAGCTACAAATACCGTGATCTTTTTAGTGGTTGATGTACCTACACCCCCTGTACCAATAGCAGTAACGGTAATGATATAATCAAACGTACCCGGGTTGTTATACTTGTGCGTAATTGTTCCGGATGGTACCATTTCTGTGGTGCCATCGCCATAATCAATTCTGTAACTGATGGAACTGGTTGATGTTGCCACAATAGCTACGTTACCTGTTCCCCCGCCATTAGGCAGCGCGGTGGTTACCCCAGCAATGGTTGTTGTTAAGGTTAAGCCGGTTGGCGCAGTAATATTGCCAAACGTGTACTCTTTCTTTTTGCAACTGATATATGTTGCAGTTATGATCAAAAGAAGCGCGATTACTTTTATATTAGTTTTCATGGTTGCTCTAATTAATTAAGTGTGATATCATCCATTAGCCAGGTGTAATTGGCAGTACCATCACCTTTTGTTCCGTTATCAAATATGAACACCAGCTTTTGGAATGATTTATTGGTTGGCACAGCGCTGTAATCAAAGGTTAGCGTTTCCCATTGGTTAGCTACGGTGCTTGCTACTTCGGCCTGGTAAAAAGTGTTACCATCGGTTAGGTTCTCTACTTTTAAAAGCAATTTGGCACCTACACGTGGCGAGTACACTTTTACCTTAAAGGTTTTCTTGGTCGAGAAGTCAATCGGCGCAGGTAAGGTTATAAAGCTACCGCCATAAACTTCGCCATTGCTCTTGATCATTTGTGCAACTCTTGAGCTTGTATTGATACCCGATGATTTTGGATTAGTGATCACGGTTAAACCGCCACCGTTAAAATCGGTAATGGCGTAATTTAAGCTGGTTGATTCAAAATCCATCGGGAAGCCTAATACGGCAGCTGCCGGAGCTAAAAAGGTTACATCATCCCAATAGAATTTCTTACCGTTACCGGCAACGTTAAAGTCGAAGAAAATAGAAGCCTTATCGTAGTTGTAAGCCAGATTCATGGCCGGTGTACCCGATGCAGGCGCGCTGAAATCGAAAGTTAAAGTTTCCCACGCGTTAGCTACTGTACTTATCGCTTCAGTTTCAACAGATTTACTGCCATCGTTATGATCTTCAACTTTTAATCTCATATGGATACCAACCGCAGGCGAATAAACACGGATGCTCATTTTAGTTGAGGTAGCCGTAAAAGGTATTTTGGTCGGAAAACCGATAGCAGGGCCAATGGTTGTTCCTGCCCAAACTTCGGCACCATTAGGTTTAGTTGTTATTTTAACCTTATTAGCTGCGTTAGTTGGGTCAATACCATCAATGGTTGAGTTATTACCAAAATCAACTACGCCGTAATTAACGTTAGCCGCGTCGAATGTTACCGGCAATGTCATTGGTAACAACGTGGCAACCATCTTCAAATCATCAGCATAAAAAGTACGTGCGGTACCAGTTTTTCCGTAATCGAAGAATACAGAAGCTTTATCGTAAGTATAAGCAGCATTAAATGCTGGTGTACCTGCGGCATTGGCATTAAAATCAAAGGTTAAAGTTTCCCATTGGTTGGCTACTGTTGTTAAAACATCGGTTTCAACAGCATGGGTTCCATCATTATGGTCTTCAATTTTTAACTTGATATCCAAACCAGCAGCTGGCGAATAAACACGGATGCTCATTTTTGAAGATGCTACGGTTACCGGGATTTTGGTTGCGAAACCTGTTGCTGTACCAATTGTAGTTCCAGACCATACTTCAGCATTGGCCGGTTTAATGGTTTTCATCACTTTATTGGCAGCGTTGGTTGGGTCGGCAACTATTGATGAGGAGTTATTACCAAAATCACTAACAGTGTAATCAGTATTGACATCGTCAAAAGTAACCGGCAAATCAATTTGCTTACCTACTTTAACTGTTTGAGTAACCTCGGTACTGGCAGCGCCACCACTCAATGCTACTACACGGATGGTATAAGTACCCGCGGCAGGATAAGTGTGCGTTACAGAACCACCTTGCAATACCGATTGGAAATGCAAAGGCACTACGGTAAGCGAATCGCCATAGTACACCTTGAACAGAGTTTGATATATGGCTGTTGCCGATACGGTAACTGTTAAGCCATTAGTAGTTACAGTTGCCTTTACATTCTCTGGCGCACGAAATGATACCGTTAGCGCCTGTGTAGTTTCGGTAGTTTTACCGCTTACATTATGCGCTACAACCTTTACTGTGTAAGCACCCTCGGCATATTTGTGCTGGATATTTTTACCGGCAGCTACGGTAGCGGGCGTAGTTGTACCATCGCCATAATATACATCGTATGATGATACACCTTCGCCACTAGGGTAAATGGTTACCAAACCAGAGTTATCCTGTGTGATATCAAACATCACAGATAACTTAGCCGGGGCGGTAACGCCATTAACAAAGGATGTATCCGTAAAGGTATCCTTTTTACAGCCTACTATAACCGCAAGTATCAAGGCTATACTTAAAAAACGTTTTATTACATTCATGATCTTTAGTTTTTTAATTAGTTTATAATTAATAACCTGGGTTTTGTGCTAAGCCTGATATTACTACCTCATCATTCGGAATAGGGAATACCTCATGCTTGCCTGTTACAAAACCAGTGATTTTTGACGCCGCCTGACCGGTTCTAACCAGATCAAAGAAGCGGTCGCCTTCCATACCTAATTCTAATCTTCTCTCATCCCAAATAGCCTGGCGCAATGTAGTACCTGTAGATGTAACAGTGTGTAAAGCATCGCCAAAAGCACGTGCACGTACTTGGTTAATATAGCCTTGTGCCTTGGCATCATTTGGAGCGGTTGCACGGTTATTAGCTTCGGCAGCCATTAATAACACTTCGGAATAACGCAGTGTGCGGAAGTTGTTCAGATAGTTCAACTCAACTTGACCAGAAGTTTCGCCTTTATGCGGCTGGTATTTACCACTGTATAAACCAGTATTTTTGTAAGGCGCTACCTGGTAGGTGATGTTTAATGAAGGATTGGCATTTTTGTAAGCCTCAATATCTAAACAGGTTACCGCTTTGCGCTGATCGCCTGCTGCATAAGCATTGTTTAAATTTTGAGTTGGCAAGTTGGTACTCCAGCCGGCAGCAAGTGTTGACGAACCATTAATACCACGGATACCGTTTTGCTGAATGGCGTAGTTACCTTCGCCACGGGTTGCACCACCCCAATTATAATACGGAGAGTTATTGGTGTACTGGATCTCGAATACTGATTCGGGACCGTTCTCTCCCGCTGCGGTGTAAATAGAAGCATAGTTGGCAACCAAGCTAAACGCGCCCGATGTAATGATAGGCTCTAACACGGCTGCTGCCTGATCAAATTTATTTTCGTACAGGTAAACCTTACCTAACAAAGCCTGCGCGGCATATTTGGTGATACGGCCTTTTTGTACCTGAACCGCTGGCAATACTGATATAGAGCTGTTCAAATCGGCTTCTATTTGTTTGTAAACATCAGCTTTAGGCGAACGCTTTAATGTGCCAGATACGGTAATATCGATACGTTTATCGGCAAATAAAGGAACATCGCCAAACATGCGCACGAGGGCAAAATAGTAGTATGCTCTTAAAAAAGTAACCTCGCCATACATAGCATCTTTACCGGCAAAGGTTATTGCTTCGCCAGATGGATTGGCGGCTTTAAACTGGGTTAAATAATTGGCACGGTTAATCCCTTCGTAAGCTGATACGAACAGATCGGCCAGCGTTGAGTTAACAGGGGTTAATGTAAAATCGTCAATTTGTTGTAACGGCAATACGTCCGAAGCGCTTTCGCCACCTGCTACCGAATTATCCGAAGCGATATCGCCAATAGGTTGCATCTGGTTTAACCATTGCAATGGCGAGTAAACGCTAATAGCCATGGTACGGTAATCGCTTTCTGTTTTAAGATACTGCAAATCAGTGATCTTGAAATTCTCAACAGGGTTAAAGCTTGCAAATTTTGTACACGAAGTACCCATAGCGGTTAATACAACTATGGCAAGTACCTTTATATATTTCTTTTTCATCTTGATCTTTCGTTTAAAGGATTATAATTTAATGTCAAGCCCAAAAGCATAAGTTCTGGCTTGTGGGTAAGCGCCACGGTCGATGCCTACTTCCAATATTCCTCCGTTTGATATTTCCGGATCGTAGCCACTGTATTTGGTAAATGTGTAAACGTTTTTAACCTGTCCAAATATCCTTACGCTTTTAAATACCTTTTTGGTGATAGACGATGGGAAGGTATAACCTAACTGGATATTTTTGATCTTAACAAAACTTCCATCCTCAACATACCTGTCGGATACGCGGATATTGCTGTTTGGATCAAGGAACGAGTAACGTGGTGTGGTAGCATCATTAGTGCTGCCCGGGCCAGTCCAACGGCCCAACACGCTACGGAACTTGTTGGTATAGGTTTGATTACGCTCATAAGCGCGATAAACATCATTACCAACAGAAGCATAAGTAAACATGCCGAAATCAACATTTTTGTAAGAAGCAGTTAAGTTCCAGCCCAAAGTAAATGATGGGAACGGATCACCAATTTTGGTTTGGTCGCTGGCATCAATTTTGCCATCGCCGTTAACATCTGCAAAGCGGATATCGCCAGGTTGTGCTCCGGCTTGTGTTGGAGCGGCAGCTATCTCGGCCTGAGTCTGGAATAAGCCCTGCGTTTTGTAACCGTAGAAGTACGCAGGTGTAAAACCTTTTTGGAACAAGGTTACGTTTTGCGATTGTCCGTTGAAGTAACCACCGCCCGGTATTTTAGCAGAGCCATCAAGATTAGTAGCTGTTACCAGGTTTTTACTTGCAGTAAAGCTAAAGCTATTACCCAAACGGAATGATTTGCTAAAGGTTTCGTTATAGCTTAATGTAATATCGATACCCTTACTGGTAGTTGTACCAATGTTAGCAGCAGGTGGAGGTATAGTACCCACATAAGCTGATTGGAAAGGTGTGAACAATAAACCGCTTACATCTTTTTTCCAAACATCTGCCGATACAGAGAACTTGTTTTTGTAGAATGTGATATCGAACCCGGCGTTGCCTTGTTTTAAAACTTCCCAGGCTAAGTTATCGTTGGCTTGTGTAGCCAGTGTTGAACCGGCATAAAACGTGTTATCAAAGTTATAACCGTTACTATTAACCGGATTGCCGTAATCAGGTCCGCCGGTTGAAATGCTGCGATATTGTGGTGATGAGTTATCATTACCGCTGGTACCATAACTACCGCGTATTTTAAGGAAGTTTACAAAATCCGATTTAAAGAAAGATTCTTTGCTTACTACCCATCCCAATGAACCGGCGTAGAAATTAGCGAATGGTTTATTTAAACCAAAGGTTGATGAACCATCGCGACGGGCAGAAAATGATGCGAGGTAACGTTCGTCGTAATCATAATTTAAACGACCGAAGTACGACACGTTACGGTGAAAATACTGATAGTAAAATCCTGTTTGCGCGGCACTGTTGGTTGCCGTGTTTACACCGGTAGCAGCCGAAAAGTCGGCAAAGTCCCATGAGTTGTAAGGAACATCCTGCCTGCTGGCGCCATCTGCGTTACCAGAGCTTCTTTGTAACGAAAAACCAGCGGTTACATCAAAGTGATTGTTCTTTTTAACCGTGAAATCGTAGTTGGCAAAACTCTCCCAGCTGTAACCAAAGTTACTGGCTTTTTGGTGCGACACGCTGTTGTGCGCGCCGGTAACGGTTGAACCATCGGCAGCCATAGTATTATCTACGTTTTGCGGACCATAGAACACAAGCGGAGTAAAGGTTTTAGAGTTATCATCGTATTTAGTGTAACCAAAACGGCTGGTTAATTTTAACCCTTTGATCACATCGTACTGAAACTCGAACTTACCGTATAACTTGTTACCGATATTGTAGTTATATGTATTATCAAGCTTAGTGAGCGGGTTATAAACTTCTGATAAAATATTGTTACTGAAACCGTATTTACCAACTGTATTTGGTACGGTATTTAAAACCGGAACAGTTGGATCAAAGTTTAAAGCCGCGCCTATGATACTGTTGAAAGAGTTTTCCTGAACGCCTTTTGAATATAAAACTACATCGTTAGCGTTTACAATAAACTTTAATTTGGGCGTTAACTGAAAATTCAGATTAGCAGTAAAGTTCGCCCTGTCAAACAACGATTTATCCATACCGCCAACTATACCGCCCTGGCTTAAATAACCCGCCGATAAATAGTAGGTAACGTTTTCGCTGCCACCTGTGGCATTCATGCTGTAGGTTTGCATTGGCGCGGTATGAAATATCTGTTTCTGCCAATCGGTACCAACACCAATAGCAGCCAGATTAGGGAATATCACATTCCCCCCAGATACTACACTCCCTTCGTTTATAATAGCGGCATATTCGGTTCCGTTTAAAACACCAATGGTGTTAGCAACCTGTTGCACGCCATAATTAGCGGTAAAGCCAAGTTGTGTTTTCTGATTTTTACGACCTGTTTTAGTTGTAACAACCACAACACCATTACCACCCTTTAAACCATAAATAGCTAAAGTAGCAGCATCTTTTAAAACGTTAAGTGATTCAATATCTTCTGGGTTAATGGCGTTCAGATCGGCAGTGCTTTGGAAAACACCATCTACCACAACCAGGGGCTCGTTACCCGAGAAAGAAGGAATACCCCTGATCAAAATAGTTGGTCCCGAACCTGGCGAACCGCTTTGAACAACAGAAACACCTGATGCCTGGCCTTGTAAAGCCTCTTCAACGCGTACAGGGTTTAGTCTATGAATATCTTCGGATTTTACAGTTGATATAGCTCCCGATATGGTGGTTATTTTTTGAGTACCATATCCTACTACTACAACTTCGCTTAAAGCATTGGCATTATCCTCTAAAGCAAAGTTTAATACACCTGCTTGTGTTACTACAGTTTCTATAGGTTTCATCCCGATAAAGGATATTACTATAGTAACACCTGTTTTAGGTACATTTAATGAGTAATTACCTACAACATCGGTAGTAACACCAATGGTTGTACCTTTTACAGATACCGATGCACCGGGTAAAGGTTCGCCGCTGGCTTTGGCGGTAACTTTACCGGTAACGCGTAGGCTTTGCGCGTAAGCATGGCTAAACAAACACAGCAGTAAAGCCATGGCCATACAAAACTTGATTTTTAATTGCATATATCGTTTTTTAGGTTTATAAAATTGATTGTTCTGATAGGATCCGGAGAGAACCATATCATCAAGTATAATTGGTATTGGTTATTGAATTGGTTGTACCTGTTTACGGCGGCGACGCAGATATGTTCGCTAAAATTTGGCTATCAAAAACATTACTGTTTTTTGCAAGCAAACAGGACGATAGAGAGTACAGTGTATCCATATACAAGCTAATTGGTTTCCATGAAATTAAATGCCGGGGGCATTAGGTTTATCGAAACAAATGTAGAATAGCATTCCAGTGCAACGAAATTTATGACTACATCACTACCACACAGTTTGAAATATTATTTTTATTGGTTGATATTAGCGCCAATCTTTGAATAGATTTAAATACCGGAACTGACCCGGCCATAACCTGATATGCTTTTACGTACTGTAACACTGTTTTTAATACTTGCCTGCGTGCAAACCGGCTTTTCGCAAACCTATATCGGGCAGCGCGAAACGGTTAATTACGAAAAAAAGCAGTACGTCGCTGGTACACAAAACTGGAAAGTGAAGCAAGATGCACAGGGTCGCATGTACTTTGCTAACAACGAAGGCCTGCTTGTTTTTGACGGATCGAACTGGCAATTATATCCTCTGCCAAACAAAACCATCGTATGGTCTATCGAGTTTGGTAAAGATAAAAAGCTGTACACCGGCGGGCAGGACGAGATCGGCTACTTCTCGCCCAACAAAAATGGCCTCCTCACTTTCACATCCTTAAAAAATTTACTACCTAAAGCCGATCAAAAATTCTCGGATGTTTGGGATATTGTTTGCTATGGCGATGAAGTATTCTTCCGATCGCGAAACAAGATCTTCCGCTACAGTAATAATCAGATCACCATTTACCCATCTTATTCTTCATGGCTTTTTTTGGGCATGTATCAGGATCAGTTGATCGTTCATGATGAACAAAAGGGGCTCTTAACCTATAAAGACGGCAGCTGGCAACCTTTTATCGATGGTAAACTATTGCCGACGGGCTTCTTCATCACCGGTATTACCAAATTTGGAGCAGACAGCAGTTTGGTTACCACATCAACCGGTAACTATATTATCAACGGCAACCAATTAAAGCGCTTTGAACTCAGCGGCTTTGATATCGATAATCGCCAGCACTTTTTACCGGCCATCGCCTTAGGTGATAATACCTTCCTGATCAGTACTTATACAAACGGGGTTTACCAGATCGATAAAGCCGGGCACGTAATGGAAAATATCTCCAAAAAAGAGGGCCTCCAAAACAGCAATGTGAGGTCATCCTTTATGGATAACAACCACAATGTATGGCTAGGTTTGGATAACGGTATCGATTTTATTGCTTATAACAACGCTGTAAAACACATTAACCCGCCAACGTTTAAAGATGGCGGTGGCTTCTCTGTTGTTAAATATCAAAACGACCTTTACTTTGCCCTATCCAACGGCATCTATCAGTTGCCTATAGTCAACTCAACCGATCTGAGCTACAACCCGGGCAATTTTAAGGTAATGGCCCAGGGCTTATCATGGCATCTGTCTGTTGTAAATGGCAATCTCGTATCGGGTAACGATGATGGTTGTTATCAGTTTAAAGATGGCAAACTCGTCCCCATTGATAAAAGTACCGGGTATTGGATCTTCCGCAAGTTATTTAATAAGAGTGATACTTCGCTCATAGCTGCGGGTAATTATGATGGTGTTCGGCTGTTTGAAAATAAGGATGGTATATTTATCAAAAAAGGCAATATCGGCAATTACAAAGAGTCGGCCAGGTTTCTCGAAATAGATAGCACCAATGCTTTATGGACATCACACCCTTACCGGGGAGTATATAAACTAAGTTCCACCAGTTCTCAGGTTAAGATATATACACAAGCTAATGGTCTGCCATCTACACTCAATAATTTTGTGTTCAAGATCAAACACCATGTTGTGGTTGCTACCGAAAAGGGCATTTACGAGTACAATTACAAAACAGACCGATTCCAGCCCGCGACCGAATACAAAGACATCTTTGGCACTAAAGATCTTCGGTATTTGAAGGAAGACCCATCAGGAAACATCTGGTTCATACAAGGTAAAACCATTGGCGTGGTTGATTACTCGCAGCCTAAACCCACCATCATTTACATTCCTGAGCTAAATGGCAGGGTGCTTAGCGGTTTCGAAAACGTATATCCGGTAAACGAAAGCAACATCTTCGTAGGTGCCGAAAATGGTTTTTACCACATCAACTATGCTAAGTACAAGCAAAACATCCACCCGCTAAAGGCATACATCCGCAGGGTAAAAGCCATTGCAACAGCAGATAGCCTGCTGTTTGGTGGTTACTTTGGCGATGTGAACGGCGATGGCCAACAATCGGCGGCAAGCATACCTTCGCTCAATCACATTTGGAACTCACTCCATTTTGAGTACTCATCACCTATATTCGAAGAGCAATCCAATGTAGAATACAGCTATTATTTAGAAGGCTTTGATAAAGAATGGTCGGAGTGGTCCAAAAAAACCGAGAAGGATTATACCAACCTTTCGGCAGGCACTTATACTTTTAAGATCAAAGCCCGCAATCATCAAAACAACGAATCGCCGGTTTGCGGCTATACTTTCACTATCAATCCACCATGGTACCAAAGCGTTTGGGCTTATGCTATTTATATGGTGCTCATTGTATATGCACTGTATCTATTCTATAAATTCCAGGAGCGCGGCCACCTCAAAAAGCAGGAGCAAAAACTATTGCTCCAAAAACAAAAGAACGAGGAAGAGCAAAAGCGCGTAGCCACTCTGCACCAGTTAGAACTGGAAGTATCAGAAAAAGCCGTAGTTAAATTAAAGAACGAAAAGCTTGAATCAGAAATAGAGTTCAAAAACTCCGAGTTGGCATCCGCGGCCATGAACCTGGTTCAGAAAAAGGAATTCCTGCTCAAAGTAAAAGAAGAGCTTACCCGACTCAATAAATCTGGAAAGGATATGGTAGAGATCGTGGAGATCAAAAAGATCCTGCGCCTATTATCTGAAGAGAAAAAGATCAACGAAGAGTGGGAGCAATTCTCCATTCACTTCAATAAGGTACATGCCGATTTCCTTACCATTATAAAAGAGCGTTATCCAACCATTAACCAACCCGAACTTAAGCTTTGTGCCTACCTCATCATGAACTTATCAAGCAAAGAGATAGCCCAGCTAATGGCCATTTCCGTGCGTGGTGTCGAGATCAGCCGGTACCGACTGCGTAAAAAACTGCACATCCCAACCGAGGTAAATCTCTTCGAATTTTTATTCGACATCCAAAGGGAATGCATGAAGAATGAATAACTTAGCAGTGAACAATACCATCATTAGCTATGAGATCGATATTAACTATCCTATTGGTTATAGTTTGTTTACGCCCAGCTCATTCACAACAGCAATACACGCCTTCAAGCATTCACTCCCATAATGATTATTCACGTCCCGATCCCTTTTACCATGCCTTTAAAGCAGGTGTAGGCACCATTGAAGCCGATGTATTTTTGCGAAACGGCAAGTTGATGGTCGCTCACGATTCAGCCGGTATCCGTCCGGAGCGGACATTAAAAGCTCTTTACCTCGATCCACTAAAAAACGAACTCACCAGCCATCCAAGACCCGTTATTTTAATAATAGACATTAAAGAAGTTTACGGACCAACATTGGCTCAACTACTCAACGAACTTGAACCACTAAAGCCCTTGATCAAATCCGGTAACGATCAATCCCCGCTTAGCATCGTCATCACCGGCAACCGTCCGCCACCATCCGAGTATCAAAATTACCCACCCTATATCGCATTCGATGATGATCTGCAATTACCGCATACCGCGCAACAATGGCAACGCGTTGCGCAAGTAAGCCTCAACTTTGCCAACTACTCCAAATGGAAAGGCGAAGGCCCCTTACCTTTGCGGGACGAGAAAGTGCTACTGTCCGTCATCAATGCCGTCCACATTGCCGGCAAACGCATCCGCTTTTGGGCCGCACCCGATAACCCCGCAGGCTGGCAAAAGTTAATGAGCCTTAATGCCGACATTCTATCCACCGACAAAATAGACGAGATCATTGCTTTCATCAAATAAGAATAACTCCAATAACCACAATAACAAACAGGGGGGATAAAGTAGGATTTAAAAAACTTTTCATCTCAAAAACCACTTATTAAAAATTAATAAACAACCAAAAGCACTGACTGGGGTTCACCTATCTTTTCGGCATTGGCTGGTTCGGGTAGCATTGGCCCGGGTTCACTCACACCCTTTCAAAGAAGCAGGCGCAGCCGAGAGTTTTCTTTGGTTACTTTCTTTTGCGGAAAAAGAAAGTAACATTCTCTGCAAGCTACAAGTCAATAGGGGGGATAAAGTAAGATATTTTTCAATGCTTTCCTACCCTTATTTCCTTTACACAAAGATACGCAAAAACAGCCTTAATCGAACTAATTTACCTATATTTATAATATTGTAAACCGAATACCCTCACACCAATATTCACTTCTACTATGCATAAACTCAAATTCATCATACTACTCTCAGCTCTCTTTTTACCTGTATTATTACACGGGCAAACCACCACCGTCATCTACAAAACCATCGATACCACCAAACTTAGCCTCACCATATTTTACCCGCCAAACTATATTAAAGGCAAAAAACTCCCGGCCATAGTCCTGTTCTTTGGTGGCGGATGGAACAGCGGAACCGTAAAGCAACTTGAACCCCAGGCACAGCATTTTGCAAACGAAGGCATGATAGCCATTACGGCCGACTACCGCGTAAAAAGCCGCAACAATACCTCACCCTTCGAAGCTGTTAACGATGCCAAATCAGCCATTCGTTTTTTGAGAAGTAAAGCCGATGAATTTGGGATAGACAGTAAACGTTTAGCCGCCGGAGGAGGATCAGCCGGAGGTCATATAGCCGCCGCGGCAGATTTAACCACACTCGATGAAAAGGGGGAGGATCTCAGCATAAGTTCCCGGCCAAATGCTTTGGTATTGTTTAACCCCGTATTCAACAATGGCCCCGGCGAATATGGTTACGACAGAATAGGCGAACGTTACAAAGAGATCTCTCCCTACCACAACATCCGCAAAGGCGCGGCGCCAACCATCGCCTTTTTTGGCACCAACGATCAGTTTGTACACGTAGCCACTGCCCAACTCTACAAAAAAACAATGGAAGAAAACGGCAACCGCTGCGATCTGTTTATTTACGAAGGCCAAAAGCACGGCTTTTTCAATTACAAAAAAGACACTGACAACAAATACTTCGACCTGACGATGCAGGAATCCGACAAGTTTTTAAGAGCATTAGGCTATATCAAATAAACTACTTGCCGTTATTCTCTAAAAAATAAACTATCCGGCAGGCAGTCCCTTTTGATAATGGATTATGAGCACTTGAAACTGTAACCTTCAACACATGCTTTCCTGCCGATAAATCATCAGCCAGCACAGCATACGATGGCAAATGCAAACCCTTACTCGCCGATCTGTAAATATCCATCTCCGGGTAAGCTTTCCCATCAACCGTATAGCTAATTTTTCCGGCATCCGGCCCAGCAATAAATGCCGCGCCTATCACAGTACCGGTAAAAGCTAACTCAAAAGTAGCGTTAGCTTGGGTAGCTTCCAATACAGGCACCTCTGTAAAACCTGCGCGGGTATGCACGCTATCAGCCGGATGCCATGTTTTCACATACTTAAAATTATTCAATGCGGCCGCGTTTGCTATATCCAGGTACTCGCCATGTTCGTAGTTGAGTACATTGATCGCTTTAGGCGTTTCGTGTTTAATCAATTTTGTAGGTACAGGTTTAGCAAGCTCAACAACAAACAATTGCTTAATGGCATTAAAATACACCTGCTGCCCAAATGGTGATGGGTGTATTCCTTTAAAATCCGCTTTCCAGGCAAATTCATTATGGTCAATTCGGTCGCTAACTTCTTTGGATAAATTAATGTAAGGTAGTTGATAATACTGGGCTATCTCCTGGTGTATTTTTGGTTCGGTTGGTATTTTACCATCGTGATAATCGGCATTTTTAAACTCATCGGCAAAAGCCATCACAATAATATCCGTCACCGCGTCAGTTTTACGCATATGCCTGATGATGCCTTCCATTGCCCTGCGCTGAACAAGTTCCGGGGTTTCGTTAGCTTTATCATTAACTGCGGCCTCTAAAAACAGCAGGTCAATTTTTCCCTTATCCAACACATCCGTTTTCATCCTGAACGCATGCGGCAAACTGCCTAACGATGGTATCCCCGCGTTGATCATCGTAAAATGTATCCCCGGATAAGTTTGAATCAAGTACTGCTCAACCTTACCCCGCCAGCCGGTCATATTCGTGATCGATCCGCCAAAAAATGCTACCGTAATATCTTTCTGGTTAGCCAGCTTGTACCTAAAGTTACTCAGGTTTCCGTATCGCGATATATAGCTTTCGCTGGATAATTTTTGAGTGGTATCAATTACATTGCCTCCCGAAAATCCTTTAAAAGCCACCGTTAACAACAAACCGAGCAAGATGTATTTTTTGATCATAACTTATAACTGAACGTTCTTCAAAATAAAATCAACAATAGGTGTTGGGTTAGGCAAACTATGTGGGTGGTGCTTGGCCCCCGGTTTATGCAGCACAGTAATATTGCCGCCCAGTGCTTTTACCTTTTGCTCGAACAGCAAAGTATTATCCGCAGGTGCTACAGCTTCATCGGCATCTGCCAATAAATGCAGCATCGGGTACTTGCCCTTAACTATCTGCCCAACCTTATCAATCGGGCTACCATGAAAATTATTCAATTGCTCATCGGTAGTAATATGATAATCCGCTTTAAACTTCTCAATATCCTTCACACTTTTCTGGCTCTTACCGCCACCTAACGGCCAGCTTTTTAAATCCAGCACAGCATTATCAACATATACGCACGCCACTTTATCCGGGTTAACCGCCGCCCAGTTGTAAACATATACCCCGCCCCTGCTCATGCCTTCCATCACCGCTTTTTTGCTTAACCCGGCAGATCGTAAAAATTTATAAAAGCCATTCCAGGCATTTATTGCCTCGTCATTACCAAACAATTCAATCACATCGCAATAAACAATATGGAAACC
>Ga0116227_10004077_pt1 | contig 31922 bp, 30 predicted proteins | sample S1TSphgellanicum_FD_89693 | JGI IMG/M metagenome (GOLD analysis project Ga0116227, IMG submission 89693) | Host-associated microbial communities from peat moss isolated from Minnesota, USA - S1T2_Fb - Sphagnum magellanicum MG | ecosystem: Host-associated > Plants > Peat moss > Unclassified... | reverse complement strand
TGCTGGCTTGCAGCAAAGGTGTTGCAAATATTTAAGTACCTATGCATATCAGAGGAGGATGAATACCTGGTATCGAGTATTAGAATGGTATAATATTTTTTGATACCAGACTGGTATGGTATTCACCAATTTTTTGGGAATTTGATGCAGGGGTATAATGGTATCAGGGGGAATATCTGAACATTTGATACCAGGCTGCTATGCTATTTGATAACCAGTACTGATACCAGCCTAACACTGGTTGGTAGTAGATACCTGCTTCTTTAGCTATTTCATGATGAAACCAGCCTTGTCTGAATTTATTAACCAAAAAGCCCACCAATCCAGAGAGGATTCAGCTATTTTTTAAGTTTTTTACCAAGCTACTATAAGAGGTCAACGAGAGCCGTCAAGCTACAGTATTGCTGCCCTACTCAGACCCAGTGAACGAATGTCATGTCAACAAATTTTATCTAAACCCTATGAACAATGATACTTGCCGAGGAGAAGCAGGTTCTGAAATGAAGTCTAGTTTATATGTTGAACAAGGCTATATTGTACACACCCAACATTCTCCAACATGCTATGAGGAATATGTCTTAGAATGCGATAGCAGAAGGTATGGCTGTTCCATGATTTCCAGACTAGTGTGAATGAATCTTCACACACAAGATACATGCAACATAAATCAAATTCCATCCCCAGATTGACACACAAGATACGTGCATCACAAAACAAGTTCCATCCCCAGTATGTTCCATTTGACACACACATATATATAAATTTACAGTAATCTACCAAATGCTACCATCACAAGTCAGAATTCCATCCCAACATCAATTGGGTGAGACTCTTTACAAAACCCCCCACTTGAGGAAGCATTGAACCAATCCCCTGGACTCCTAGTACAGCAAGTTGTAACCAGCCATGGTCAGCTACTGACTTGTAAACATATCAGCCTGGTCCTGCTGGTATTGATACTTTAAAAAATTTCCACACTACTCCTGCTATTGGTCCCTTTTAAAAACTTCCCTATTGGGTGGCAGGTATGAAGCAGGTATGTACCTGATATTGAAAAGTTGATATAAAACTTACACAAGGTTGGTATTACCTCAGGTCCCAACCAAGCTGGTATTGGTACAAGGCTGGTATCATCTAAAGTCAGATGAACCTACTGGGGTCCTTTGATATTGGTGCATAAACCCAGTCTATATACCAAGCACAGGCCTATATATCATACCAGCACTGGTTGTAACAGAGCTCAAAATAAGCTTCAACAGACTTGGCAGTTGAGCAGCTCACTCAATTGTAGATTGCATTTGTCAATAAACAAGTTTATATTCATTCATCTAAGTTCATGCATGGATCCTGTATTATCTTCCTCTCCCTAGGTAAGTATAGCCATTTTGCTTTGTGAGAAAGGGGCTTCAGGTGCAGTGGCAAGGACCGACCATCTGTCAGTGCACTTAGGTCCTCTATACATATGAATTTGATGAACTGGTCCACTCAATTCCCACAACTTGGTGGAATCACAAATGTATCTACGCCCATTGAGTTTTAACATAGCACTACACAGAATTAAAAACCATTTAAACTTGATCAAGATATCGCTAGTTTCTAGGAGGTCAAAGAATCATCTCTTTGTGCCTCAGTATTTGGCACCCTGGTGGTTCAAGTAAGGTTTTAGTTTCCAAAAGAAGGACCAATAAGAATTTAGAAAGGGTTTTTTTATTGGAATTGACACTTTGGACTTTGATCTGTCAATTTAATAAAGTCCCATAACAAACTCTGCAAGAGCTGAGAATTTGAAAAACCTTCTCCTGAGGAAGCAAACAAGTGACATCTGGCCATCATTTGCACAAGGTTGTGTACCAGAGTTTGAATTAGTTTTAAGAGACCAGCCAGTTGAGCAGCTAAAATCAAATAATTGGTTGTGTTCAGGGATAGACATATCCGTTTCTGCAAACTCCAGCACAGATTCCATTTCAAGTTCCTCCTACCCAACTAGAGCCACTTTGCTGCAAGAAAAAGGTGATCTACGACTGGCCATGCAACCCCAAAACTGCCGCATTGATTGCATCCGCCAAATGTGGAATTGTTTTGGTGCTCAACCCTGCCATGCTTATTCGCCTGCACTCAAGTCATCCCATCCAAACCTTATTTGAATCATCCCTAATTAAAATTATGCCACGATAGAATACAGTATAACATAGGTTTCCATTGTTTGCCTGTCCAAGTTTCAATTGATTTGCAATAGCACTTCGAAATTGCTTTGGTGCAATTACAATTACAATGTTGAGAAATATCCTTACCCATCAAGGGTCATGTAGATGTGGTATTCACGAGTCATGAACTGAACTTGCTCAGGATTGAGACCTGTAAATGTGAACATGCCTATTTGCTTGAGAATGTGAGTCCAATCTCCTGGTGTTCCTGGACCATTATGACCACCATCCAGTTTTTGGTCAATTTACTGGAAACCCTGAACATTGGAAGTGGTAGGCTCAGGAAGCCTCACAGAGCATACACTTGGTGAGTAAAGTTCAGACATAGTTATAGCATCCAGTACTGACCAAATTGCAGTACCTATTGAAGCATAATTTGCAAAACACAGTTGACTACATTAATACACGCAAAACACAGTTGACTACATTAATACACACAGCAACAGCCAAGCTGCAGATCCAAACAGAATTAACACCAGTCATAGATATGATTCCAAGTTCAGGTTTAAGAAGAAACAAAATGTCTTCCAGAATGTTGAATGTTCCAGTGTGTCCAGAGAGGAATGTGACACCCATGGAATGCACTCCATGTGCACCAAGAGTGATAACAAAAAGCACCTGGTCTGGGCAAGGAGATCTCACCACGAGCCTTCAGTGTGTCATAAAGTTGATGTCGCATGCTGATGATGCGATCTGCCATTGCTTTCAGCTCTACTGTCCAATCTGCAAAAAGATCCCTGTACCCAAATCCAAAAAATTGATAAATGAATTTAAAGATGCTACACCCTCTCCACTGCCTGGAACCACAAATGGTGTCAAGAAACAGACCAAGCCATTAAAAGGAGCTCAACTGAACCTGTTTCATAAACTCTGCCAATCTCAAAGGATAAAGATATGGTAGGCCTCTAATTCAGGAAATTATTAAGACAAAAATTACATTGAGAGCTTACGTTGAGGGCAGCCATTGCAGTATGCAAGGTAAAATGTGACACAGCTTTAAAAATAGTCAGAATAAGGAGCTCAGTATTCAATAGGAGCACCATGAAGTAAAGAAGAGACTGCACAAGAGGATACCGTCAACTTGGCTTCAAATAAAATGTACAATGACTATGTATCCAACAGTGTTCTGAAGGAAAATTATGGTACCTATCACCCAAAATTGTTGCAGCAATCAAGGCCCCATGAGCAGGGGGGCTTGAATACATTGGTCGAATGACCAGTTTCAGTTGACTATCAACCCGACTAGCCACAGCTGCACTTCTGCACACCTGCATAAGAATAGAGTTTGTCAGCAGACCAATTCCATGTTAACTGGAAGCCCATTAATCACTTTCACATGCCAGATGTCAACTCCAAATGTGCATAAACCCACAAAACAGCTAATGCCCAATATAACAGCTGATGTTTGAAGTCTGAAACTGAAGCTGCACTTGTCTAGGGGACACTGGAGCTTTTACATTACAATATCAACAAGCTTCTAATCCAAACCAGTCGCTGTTTGCAATCCTAGATGAGGTTTGGAAATTAGTCTAGCCCCTTAAGCATGCTCCACTTAATTGATCATAAAACCATGCACCCTCTACAGTTCAAAGATTCCCAAAAATCAATGCCAATCAACTGAAGCCAAAGACTCCAGATTATCATCTTTTATGCTTTTGCCAATGATGAGATATAGGGACTGTGGTTGTTAACAGTAACAGCTGCCATTGGTACATTAGATATAAAAGGCATTCACACCCAGGCAAGTTTAATCATTCAAAGAAGTTCAAAGCTTCTAGTTGAAAAGGGAGAAGTATAAATTTCCATACAATGCTCAAGGCTCCAATACGTTCCCCATAGAGTCCCATATTCTTTGCATAACTTTGTGCTATCAGACACTCTCCACCATCTGCTACAAATGACCGCACTGCATGTGCATCTGTATCAAGACTACCACTGGCAAAACCCTGCAAAATTGCATTGCAATGCTTTGTCAACATCTTTCAGTTTTGCCTCACACTAATTGTCAAAATTGTTACTACCTGCTTCTGCAATCAGGATACAGAATTATCACAAAGTACTGGGCTTAATCAACAGAAGAACAAATTACTGAAGGAAACTTTCAGCTGGAGAGCTGCATTAAATCATTTATTCCAGATCGTAGGTTAAATCTAGCAAGAACTTTCAAAGCAACCAATGTTGAGGTTTAGTTTCACATTCTAAGAAATACCTCAAGTAAATGTTTGGCATGCAACATACAGCCCATCAGGAACAGCAGTAACCAGAATGTGCATGCTATACTGACCATTAGGGTTTAGCAGGCACGCTAAGACAGCAGAACTAGTGATGGGGTTTCTTAGCAGATCAGGGTGTAGGCTTTCATCAAAATGAAATCTCAGTCAATCTTTTGAAAATGACAAGCAAAGCTTAGATACCTGGTAGGCACAGTCAAAGAAAGGAAGCTGTTGCTTGCTACGAATGACTTTACGAATACCTTCCCACTGTTCTTCAGTTGGGTCAACTCCAGTTGGGTTGTGAGCACATGCATGCAGTAGCACTACTGCCCCAACTGGTGCTGCTCTCAGATCGTCAATCATGCCTAGCAAGTAAAAGGATTCACAATGCCTTGCACGTTAAGTATCTTGATGCAGGATCACCAATCCCTAACCATCTAGAGATGTATCAATACTGAAGCATGATCACGAGAAAGACATGAATTTTTTTATTAGTCTGTGGTAGGCAGTAATAACTAATATAAGGTACAAGAGGTGATCCTCCTGTTTGATACCCTGAAGAACTCAAAACTAAGTTTGACACTCAATCAATTCTGCATCTAAGTGATGTAGTCAAAGAAATGATGAAATAAACTAGCTGGAGATGACAATTATGACATCCTTTGACTCTACAAAACACCTGGAAGTAAAAACAATCTATGTTGTGTAAAGAAAACAAAGGCCCTTCCACAAGACAACAACATGCATTCTCATTATGCAAGTTTCTTCATCTCTAATGTATAGAACACTACAATCAAGGTTCCTTCACATTCCCACATCTAAGTTCTTATTATAGTCTGAAGTGCTTTAGATATGGCTTTAGTTTGACTGTGTCCTGATGTTATCAAAGGAATTTGTATTTGCACCAATCCAGAAAAACCATTGCTCTATTTAAATACATCCCTTCACATGATTAGCACAAAACAAGAATGATTAAATCATGAGTTCAGAAACAATCTTTCCCCTGCCAGAGCACCTTGATAATCAAGTCCACGAGTTGTGGGGTCATAATAGTGATATGGTTTCACAGGAACTCCTCCAAGAGGGAATATTTTGTTGTGATTTCCCCAGGTTGGCACAGGCACATAAATAACAGGCTGCACAGACAAAGCAATGTTTGGAGCCATTCACACATGTTTAAAATACCAGTGAACAGACTCCCCCATAGTAGAGGTGGAGGAACAAGATTTCACAACGCATTCCAGATTTCTCGACCTTCACACCAAGCCATCAATTTTCATGCTAGAAGTAAATCAAGAACAGAAGAAATTCTGCCTTCTGAAATTCTGGATAACATGGAAAATTTCAGATCAACCTTGAAGATTCCAGTACTTTCTGACAAGTAGCTCTGGTATCAGAGTTGTCCAGTAAATAGATTACATGCTGGAGGTCCTCAAGGAAAGAGGAAATGAGATCCTTATGGATCCATGATGATAATGAGCAGGTAAAATGCAAAGCATACCTTGCCATAATGCTTTGCAAGAAATTCTGCACCAACTCGTAGTGCACCTGTTCCAGACAATGCCTGCACTGTGGTGACCCGACTCTCCTTTATTGCCACACTGCCATTATTTTACACCAACCATTCCAGAAGCACAATTATCTGCACAGAATCAGTGAACTTTGTTCTGTGTCTCTTACTTATCAAAGTTGCAATGTCACTCCATTCTTCCTATACCTAGCATTGGTGCTGCAAAGATTGAACTCTCCAATTGGTGATTTTGGAGCACACAATCTGCAATCTGCGGGATAATTTTCACTGTGACATATGAATCTGCACATGGGGGCTCTAGTACATCTTGTGGCTGCAGTTGATTTCACAAATGAGAAGTGTCTCATCTTCATAGGTCTAGAATATCCAAGAGTGTGCATGCATCCAAGAACTACAAAGATTGCAAGCTAGAAGAGCGCATACCTGTTTGCACCAAGAATGAGTTGAGCACTTAGTTTGTTGAATCGTGCAACACCTGTAATTGGCTGATACTCCTTATTTTGTGTCCTGAGTTTTAAACCATCAAACTGCATTAGTCCTTTCATAAAGAAAATTGATCACACTGTTTTCTCCAGAATTTGAGCACTGCTGCCAGATGTCCTCCTTTACCTTCAATCCCAACCTGGTCAACACCTCAAGGAAAGGCTCACTATCTCCAACTAAATTTGCGTCATTCAAATATATTGCACAAAAAAGTGCATGCAAATCGAGAATGTAAATCACTTGGATGTTCAGAACACCAGCAGCCCACTTGAATGTCAGCAATAGATAGCGAAGCTCACAGGAAGATGTAACATGCTTCTCATGATGGCTTCTAATGCAGCAACCAAATCTTTTGAGATTTCATACTGTGTCATCTGAGACCATTAGCTGAACAAGGTTAAAATGTTACTACCTGTCTGCCAAGAGCCTCTCTTCTGCCTGTCGCACTACATTCAGAACAAGAGGTTTTCCCTCCTACAAACACCATCACCACAGTTGATTCTTCCACTTATCACTCAGAGTCTCAAGCACATAATAAAGAACCATCACAGACAACATCAACAATATGGGTTTTCAATGTGGCATAAGTGTAACTCAGCACTTCCAAATAGTTACAATTCCAAGACATCTTACAAAAATGAGCTCTATTTTTCACACATACCTCAGTTCTATTTTTTCACACATACCTCAGTGCGATACGCTCCCACACCCAAGTTCACTTTAATGGGGCTTGGATCCTTATTAAAGGCCACTGTTACCTGCACCCAAAAGATACACCATTTGGGGGCTCAAAGTTGATATAAGATGCTGTTAGTATCCCAAATACTGTGTGTGGCTCCTTGCTTACCAGAAATTTCTGGTAAATATCAAGAATCACCAAATCCCACAGCATTGTGCATATGGAAATTTATACTTTGTGAATCAGTTCCTCACGGAGCGATCATAGAAGCTCACCACCACCAGATTGAAAAATTTGAACTCCCAAGAAGACAATGTGACTGTTGGGAATGATAATTGATTGTTCTAAGATTTCCAGTTGTTTCCCTTCTGGATGACTCCATCCTAAATCAATTAAACTATTCTCACACACAACCTATACTCATTCAAAGAAAAGAATTCAAGGATCCCATTCCTTTTGTTTCATGTTTCCAATCACTCCATGTTCTAATTAAACTATTCTCAAACATGTTCTATACTCATTTGATGAAAGAATTGGAGGCTTCCGTTCCTTTTATTTCATGTTTCGAATCATTTCACGTTCTGATTAAACTATTCTCAAACATGATCTATACTTATTTGAGGAAAGAAGTGGAGGATTATGCTCTTTTCGTTTCATGTTTCCATCATTCCACATTTTGACTAATTAAACTACTTTCAGACATGATCTATATTCATTCAAGGACAGAACTGGAAGATTCCGTTTCTTTTGATTCAAGTTTCCAATCATTCCATGTTTTGAATAAAATTGTCAAAAATGATCCATACTCATTCAAGGAAAGAATTGGAGGATTTTGTTCCTTTTGTTCCTTTGATTTCATGTTTCCAATCATTCCATGTTCTAAATAAAATTTATTTGAGTACTTTTTGTGAATACATTGTGATCTAAAACACACAATTTATACTCATTTGAGGAAAGAATCAGAGGATTTTGCTCCCTTTGTTCTTTTCATTTCATGTTTCCGATCATTCCACGTTCTAAATATAATTCTATTTGAGTGCTTTTCTTGCATATTTCGTGGTCTTGTTTCAGATTCTCATGCAAATTATCATCATGTGTGTTAGATTTAGGTATAGGCCTGCCTCCATTATAGTTTGGTTCTAGCTCTTGTCCACTTGAGCTTTTTTTTAGTTTCTAAAATTATCTGACTTCCTAATTCCTGGGGTAAGGATCTCTATCTCTTCGAATCCTGCTTGCAAATTCCTGAGATAAGGAACTTTTGCACTTAAGATCATATGCATGGCGAAGAGAGGTGAGGATGAGTGGAAAGCAAGAAAGCATACACCAAGAATCGGATCCTCGGGGACTTGCTGTATGTGTTCAAATACGGACGCTGCTGCTACTCCTGCTGTTGGCCAGGGCACAATGAGTCCTTCCTTGGCCGTCTCTTCACCATCTCTTAGATGTGCCGCCATTGTCGCCATCCTCCTCTCGGGTGTGCTTCCAGACATCCTCCTCAAATTAGCTGCTGCAACTTGCTCTACTTCCTCTTCTTCTTCGGATCCTTACTCTTTCTCCCGTTCTGCAAATTGTCACCCTGATTTCCCACCTAAATCGTGAACGTCTCTTACACGTCAAACAACCCAAAAGACAATCGCGGGGGGAAAGAAAAACTCTCAGCAGCTATCGTCTCGACGAAATCGTCAGTATAAATTCACCTTGAGACCTCGAACAAGAACTCTCTGTCTGTTTGTCTGTGTCGCAAGCTGTCTCTGTGCGTCAGGCACCGATGCGCGGATCCCTCTCTCCGTCGCTTTCACGCCACCACAGAGTCTGTATGCTACTTAGACCTTGAACAAAACCTCTCTCTCTCTCTCAGGCTCTGTGTGCGTCTCTCTCTCTCTCTCTCTCTGCGTCGCAAGTACCGATGCACAGATCGGTCTCTCCTTCAATACTTTCACACCAGCACTGCGTCTGTACTCTGTATACTCTTGGGAGTACGTCTTCCAACCACTACCAAAAACAAACAATCGATCAATTCTCCTTACTAGGCGTGAAAATCGCGACGGTGGAAAAAAGATAAACTAGATGAAACTGACAGTTACTTACAGCATCTCCGCTGAGATGCTTATCAATTGCTAATAGTTCGGCGATGATGGACCAGATTGCAAATGTAGACGAGGATTTCTCGCACGCCTGCTGCTGCAGCCGATCTCCTGTCGTCGCGTCGTCTTCTTCTTCCCCCGCACACACGCAGGCCGTCACCCTAGTGGCTCGCTCGCTCGCAGTCTCAGCACGCATCCAGGTCCCTTTATGCACGCTTGTCCAGGTTCCATGATTAGGTGGCCTACCTTGTCCAGGTCCCATGGTTGGGTGGTCTCCCTTGTCGAGGTGCCATGATTACCCTTGCCTTGGTAGGGCAAGGGCCAATAAATAAGGGCCTGCTTGTGGTGGTAACCAAGGACAAGCCAGATTTCAGTAACACCCTTGACCATAGACTTAACCCAATGTAAAGATCAGTCAGAAATTTCTTTAACAATAAAGAGGCAGAAAAGGCCATATGAAAAGCATTATGTACTCTGGAATGATCAAGCCTATGCCCATTATTATGTTGGGTAAGGTGTCAAGTGAGCTCATTAGGGCAAGCTAGGCAATGCACCCCAAGCAAATTCAACAAGGGCAAGGCCATTCCATGACATAAAGGTCTGGGGTGGCAGATTCTACAATTTTTTTAAAAATAATGTTCAACAAACTGATTTTACTCACAATGACAATTGTGTGTGATCATCAATGGAAGTTTATGTCATATAATGTGATTTTTAAAATGACATAATCTGCCACCCCAGACATTTTTAATGTAGATGCAAACTTTAAGGGTTAGGATCGAAGCAAGTTAATAGTTTAAGATTTAAATTCCAAATATGTTATGAGTTTAGAATTTCAATATGTTAAGGCTTAGCAATTTTAATAGGTTAATGATTTAAAGTATGATCGGGTTTATATATGTATATTGGTATAGGTATTGTTGGCTTTCAACATCCTATCAATTTATTTTTACCTTAAATATTTGTGCTTCATTTATTTAACTTTTTGAAATTACAAGATATTTAAGTTAAAGTTAGTTAAATCATTTATTACATTTGATGTTCACTTCAATGGAGATAACATCTTGGGTTGATGATTTTGTGCATGCAATATTAGGGAAATTAATATTCAAAAGAAAAATTGTTCATCTTATATTATTAGAAGTAGGCCAAAGCTCAAAAGTGAATCATAAAATTCGTAATAGATTGTGTGATCTTTAAGGTTGAGTGAAGAGCTTATTCTAAATAGGTGCTTTATTCATTTCTATTCTCTCATTGATCCGGTGTCAATTCCAACATGTGTGAGACCATTGATGCTAATAGTATAGTTTGACATGGTGTGTTCCTTTCCACATTTTAATGAAATGAAACCCATGAAGGCTAAGTAAAGGTGGTGCCTTTCAATTGGAAAGGCCCTTTAAGAAAACTCAACTCAAAATATTGCTCTTAATGACATATACTAGTGTGAACCCTGTGCATAATGCATAATGCATAATGCACAGGTGTGTTATTTCAACAATGTTTGGTTGATGTTTTTGGTTTTTTTAAAAAAAATTCTTTTCAAACAATTGTCCGTGGCCACTGTCCGTCCGGAGTCACTGTCGTAGACAGACCAAGTGAATTAATATATATGATATGAGCTAAAAGCAATATAAGCTTTTCCTTTACATTGTAAATAGTGCCTCTCGGAAAATCACTCATCCTAGCACCATTCCAACATGGATTCAGGTTTTGTAAAACTTGAGTATTTGTGGAATCCTAAACATTCAATGATGTCTAAAGCAATGGAATGAAGAGAAAACTACATAGGCTTATGTATTGGAGAAGGGTGACCATATTCTGAGGTGCCTAGGCACAAGGGCGATAGCTCAAGTGTTGGGGCACCTAAAACCATAGAAGGGGTGACAAGGTTATGCTTCTCTTGGTCATTTTGTGTCTTTTGTCTTTTTCTTTTTAGCCTTTCCATGTATCCTCCCCCTCCCATGGTCAATAGTCTTCCTGGAGCTTTAAGAGCTCTACTCTCTTTTTTCTAACAAGTTGCACTACATTTTGATTGCTTGATGTTGTTAAAAGATAAAGAAAACTTTGAAATACAAGGAAATATTGGGAAGAGAAAAAGATCAAGAGGAAGAGACTTATAAATGTGTAAACATTGGGTCTAACCGTGGTTTTGTAATCCTAGTTGGACCAAATTTCTACCTAAAGCTTCAAAGAGAAAGAGAATGAGTATAGAAAGGGCTTTTAGGGGTTAAACAACCAAATCTAAGACTGCTTTACAAGGCTTTGAATATTGTATTAACACCAACACAATTAGTATATGCTAAAAGAGATGATTTTGTCCCAATTAGATAGGTTACCAAAAGCATCACAGCCTAAAATTGCTGTATTGTATTGGATTAAAATGGGGTTTAGCTCCAACTTAAGTCAACCATGGTCAAGCTCCAAGTTTGGGTTAAGTTGGGTGCGATCCTAAACCACAGTTGAAGAACGATATTAGCAACTGTGAAATCTAAGATTTGGATGAATGTAGGGTTTAATGCCCTAAACCCTAAACCCTAAACCTAAACCCTAATGCACACCCCATGAAAACTTAAAACCCAGCTCCCAAAACTACATTCTATTATGGATCAAATCACCATGCAATTCCCTTCACCCTTGGTTTTGGTTCCCTTGGGTCCAGTCCTTTGGTTGCGTTCCTTTCCCTTTTTGCAATCCTCTTTCTTTGTGCCCAAAAAAAAAACCCCTCACCATGCACCCCTTCAAGGGAAACCATTCCTTTCCACTTACCACTAGAAGAAAATGCATTCAAGGTTTTATGCATGAAAAAAGAGCATACCAACATGCAAGGAACAATAATTCAACTTTAATTGGAGCTTTCCAAGAGCTTTTAAAAATTGCCATCCATTATGGGTCAAACCGTCATGCACCCATTGTCGAGAATCCATTTCCTTGCACTCCACAACCAAAATCCATGTTCCCTTTGAAACCATGTTTTGGGAACAAGGAACTCAAATTTTTGCAAGAAGATGAGACTTGCTTGTTCACCAACACCACAATCTAGTTTTGAGGGCTTGAACAAAGTCCAAAACCAAGCCTTGAATTTAAGTAATTGTTGATTCTTGAACAACATATTCCTAACCTAATTTACAAACGTGCGTGGGACAAGTTTACATCCAAACAAAGAATTTGTAGTTTGTCAACTAAGAGTGATGGAGTGGCTTTCACCCTATAGGGCACCTCTTGAGGTGTTCACCTATATCCCTATGTGCTTCTATGGTCTCTTTGTAACTTGTCTTTTTGTGTTATTCATCTCTTGAATTATTTAAGAATTATTTGTGGTGCATTTAAAGTCCAAAACTCTTTTTTGGGTGATGGGCCTTCATAGAGAAGGTTTTAAACCTTGGACATTCCAAAGATAAAACTGATGTAACCTTTCCATTTGAGGCACCTAGGAAATTTGGGCAAGGGATATGCGAAAAGATGTGAAGTTGTTGGGAACAACATGGGGATGCATGGGAACTATGTGGGAACAATTTAAAAAAGGCCATTTGGCAAAGCATATGGGATAAATATAAGGAACACACATTGGGCACACATGGGAATTGTGGGAACAACATAATGAACATGTGGCAAGGTGTGGCAAACCATATGGAACAATATTAATCAACACAAGGGATGCCAATTGGGAACACCATCCAGAACAATTAACAATTAAAATAGGCATTGCATCTTTTTTTCCCCCCCACCCTTGATTTCCATTTCTTCCTTGTTGTAGTGCTTTCTTGGAATAATGTTTGTAATGTATATTACGATTCCAAAAGATGATTGTATGTTTTATATACCAAACCTTAAAATCGTGTTCTCATTGTGTTGAATGTCGAATTGTTGTTTGGTCTCAAGAAAGACCGATATCTACCAATGTCACCACAAAGTAATGACTTGGGAATCAAACTTAAATCAAACTTTGGGGTTAAGTTAGAGATGGACAAAGCTTAAATCAATCTTTGGGGTTAAGTTAGAGATGGACAAAGCTTAAATCAAACTTTGGGGTTAAGTTAGAGATGGACAAAGCTTAAATCAAACTTTGGGGTTAAGTTAGAGATGGACAAAGCTTAAATCATCAAAACCCAAAATGCTTTACTTTGTCATTGAAGATGGTGTGTGATTCACCTTAGTTTAATGCTGACATTGGCAACAGAGTTGAGTACACAATTTCAGTTGGTATGTACAAAAAACTTGTCTAAAAGCTCCCACTTGTAATTGACAATTTTATTTGAGCATGTGCCTGACAAAAATCATTGGAAATTCAGTATTGAGTTTCATATTCATCCAACAAATGGCATGGATGAGGACATTCAACTTGAAAGGTTCATTCACTTTGCTTGTAACATAGCATTTCTCATCCTCAAAGGATCATCTTCTTCAAAATGTTCTTTGCCTTATCAGCAAGGTTTTATTTTCAAATTTTTTTTATGAAGCCACACTGGCAATCATCCACAAGAGGAATTAACCAAATTTGGCTACAAGTCAGAGAAGATAGTAGAAACCTGCTATATTATTTTAACCTGCTAGAACCTATACTCTATAAATATGGCGATTCTAGAAAACAAATTCCTCCCAAGCTTGTGACTTTGGTGCTTTTTTTTCACAAAAATCCTTTGGTTTCCTGATTCATGTCCTTTTTTAATGTTTGGTTCGGCAAACAAGCATCAAGGGTTGATTCATCCTCGCCTAATAAGCAGCACTCAAGAAGTGGGTAGGTAGACTAGTAGATCCATTGAAGTGGGTTTTGAGTCCGTTATCTTTGTGGGCAACTTGACATGTACTTGGGAATGTAAAATGCAGGAGCCTTGATGAAACTTTGCCATTGCATTTGGGCTCATCATCACACCTTCCTGTACTTCAATGTGCATTTTACAAAATCTTTGGCATATGTGGTATGACTGCCACATGCCACCAAACTCTTTGCAACGATAACGGATGTGAAGACTTGCATGCGAAAGACTTGTAAGCCTTAGGTGTGCTCCCTAGCTCCTTGTGCAAAGACAAGAAAGAGTTGTAAGCTTTGGGTGTGTTCCTTAGCTCCTCATGCGAAGACAAGAAAGACTTGTAAGCCTTTGGTGTGCTCCCTAGCTCCTTGTGCAAAGACAAGAAAGACTTGTAAGCTTTGGGTGTGTTCCTTAGCTCCTCATGTGAAGACAAGAAAGATTTGTAAGCCTTGGGTGTGCTCCTTAGCTCCTCGTGCGAAGACAAGAAAGACTTGTAAGCTTTGGGTGTGTTCCTTAGCTCCTCGTGTGAAGACAAGAAAGACTTGTAAGACTTGGGAGTGCTCCTTAGCTCCTCGTGCGAAGACAAGAAAGACTTGTACGACTTGGGTGTGCTCCCTAGCTCCTTGTGCAAAGACAAGAGAGTGATGGAAGAGCTCCAAGATAAGACAACAATGGGTATGGCCCAAAGTATACCTAGTATGACGACTGGGAAAGTCACGGTCTTTTGAAGAATAGTGAACGGATTCCACACATCTTGAGATTTCAGAAACCTCTGCAATTTTTCGAGAGCAAAATTCTCATCAGCAACATCCTGTGTGTCAACAGAAAACATATTTCACAGCGCATGAGACTGGTGATCTTTCAATAAGAAAAATGCAAATCAGCTCCAACCATCATCTTCATCGTCTTCAGTCTCATCATCTCCACACACAGCAGCTCCAAATTTGTCACCTACCTATTTGAACAAATGCAACAGGAAGAGATGGAGTCAACCTTGTTACTGTCGTGGAAGCCCTGAGTTCACATGCGCCAGTGTACAAGTGAAGAGGCCAGTCAAGTCTGCATAAACAGCTCATTCAAAGTGGGTTGTTAGTCTGATGATTTTGTAGCCAGTTTGCCTTATGAACATGTATAGCAAATGCACAAGCATTGAAGAATGCTTTGATCGTGTTCAAGAGAATGCCCACATGCAATGTGGTCCAATCTGACTGCCATGCTTGAAGGCTAGGCAAATGCTTGGGGCCAATGCATGGGTCGTGCAAAGAAAGAAATAGACATTTTGAGCAGAATGTGCAAAGAAGGTCTAGAGATAAAGAATGTCACCTCTGCTTGTTTTCTGTCAGGAATGTGCACCTGCCACATCATGATCTGAACATACACTGCGAATAGGCCAAGCCGATGTGCAAGCACTGAGCCAAGCAACTGAATGATCCAGAGAGCCACATCATGATCTGAACATACACTGCAAATAGGCCAAGCCAATGTGCAAGCACTGATCCAAGCAACTGAAATGATCCAGAGAGCCTCGTGATAATCTGAACATATACTGCAAATAGGCCAAGTAGATGCGTATGCAGCCGATGTGCACCGAGCCAAGTAACTGAATGATTAGGACAGAGAACCACATGATGATGTGAAGATACTCGAAGGATGTGCAGCGAGCAAAGCAAAAAAAGTGAAGAAAGAAGCCCAGAAGATTGACCAAGCATCGGTGTTGCTAGTTCCTGTCCTAGAGAGAAAAGATTGATGACAGCAGCTTTACAGGCCGCTTGTCGGTGTCAGAACATACGCTAGTTGAGGCGAAAATCACGGAAGGAAATGCGCTTACCATGCAAAATACGACTCGGAACAAAATTCTCAAACAGGAGGAATAGGAGGAGGGAGAAGAAGAAGAAGAAGAAGAAGAAGAGCGTCAAAGAATCGCCTGCAATACTCATGTTCTTCCTGTCCCCCCGCCCTTTCTCTCTCTCTTCCGCTTCTGATAATCTGATTTCCGAGTGTGTGTTGTCTAGTTATGGCCTAGTTTCCGCTTCGCAAGAAAAACCATTTCTTCCTCCAGATTCCTTCCGTTTCTTCCACTATTAGTTTCCTTGTCTGTGCCAGAACGAGTTTGTGTCGACGGCTGCAGAATTCCGGAACCGAGAGAGTCAGCGAGGTGTTGTCTTGAAGAGCCGGGAAGTTCTTTTGCGAGAGATTGTAATCGGGGGTTTGTTTTCTCGAGAAGAACTCGCAGTGAATAGAAGCGACCTTGCGAGCAAAGGTCTCTTCTTCGCCCTTGCGATCAAGGATTTTTCTGCACCTTGCTTGCCGGAGTTCACGGGTCCAGTTACGACGTGAGAGGAAGAAGCTGTTGTGGCTGGTTTTTTCATGTGTTTGCAAGGTGCACATCTCTCCTCTCCACCTAATTCTTGCTCCTGTTTTACACCATGCTCTTTGATGCACCGCTGTTCCAATTTTCGCTTTCTCTAGAGGCTTGAGATCCTTGGCTTCTTTGGTCCTTGATTGTTTGTCCTGTTCTTGCGTCTTCTCCTCTCTGTCCAAGCAAATTGACTGCAATGGATATGTGAGAGAAGCCTCCTCATTGTAGTTATTATTTCCATGGAAGAAAAAAGCATGATTTTTTTTGTTGTGAGCACTTCTAGTCTTTCTCTGAAAGTTTCTGTCCATGGTCTCAACCTGAGCAATATGCATGAAAAAAGTCACCAGAGATCATGTAAACCTCTTGATCTGAACTCAATCCTCTCAAGTCTGAAACACGTAGGTATTGTCTTTCTGATCTGTGGCTGTTTCCTTCTTTAACTTTGCCAATTTTCAGGTATTCTGAAGTAAAGACAAAAAGCCATGGAATCAAGACAAGGACTGACACTTGCTGCTGCCTGCCTGAATAACAGAGGGCAGTCATTTGTTCAGCGATTGAAGGGGAGTAGCAATGGGAGTCCCACTCCCCCAGCATACAATGATGAGTTGCGGACAAGAACAAGTGCTGATGAGGTCAGAAGTCACAACACATTCTCTCTCTCTCTCTCAGAGAGTTTATCAATGATTTTGCTCATACTCTCTGAAGTAGAAGATCACATGGGTCTGAAAGTAATTGTCTTTTACTTCACCATTTTGGAATGACCACATCATGTTACAATCAGAGTTTTTTTGTATGATCTCTGTTTGTTGTACATTGTGCACACCAAAATGTTGGCAGGTACGGAAAGAGATTTTGGAGTGCTATGCATTAGTGCAGAAGCTTGGAAAGGGGGTTGTGTATTTTGGGTCATCCCGAACAAAAGCAGACCACCCCCATTACTTGCAAGCCATGGAGTTGGCCCGGGAAGTAAGTAGCTAAAGTATTCCATGGCCACTACAAAATAGAGTATTACATGCTGTGCAACACACATAATAGCTTTTGGAATCAAATAGCGTAACTGTTGTTCTGTGATTTCTGAGTTGTGATTTTCTGATTCCACAAATACTCACCACTTAGAGTCAAGGGGCCAATTACCCATGTTTTTATATGGATGTCTGGCTGCATGTTCTGCTTTACCCTCCTTGACAAAATTCTGGGCAACTGGGTTCAGTAAGCTGTACTGTGAGATGACAACTATGCCTCATGAGTTGTACCTGACATCATGAGTGCATGTTCTGTTGCTTCTGGGAATGCAATAGAAACTCTGGACACAGATTTTGTATAATTGATTGCTCAAAAATTTGAGCAGTTTACTTTATGCTTGCACCCACAGTCAGTCACACAGTAGGGGAGTAATAGCAACTAGTCACTGCCTTACATGATGAAGGTGAAGGTCTGATATGTTGTGAGTGACACTCACAAGGGATGACCATTCACTTTCTTAGCATGTTCATTTTGGTTTGGCTGGAACTAAAACAATGTTTATCTTCCAGGTGTCATTGTGGAGTTTTCTCTGCAATCTCTTTTATAATATATCTGTATATGACAGTTTGTGCTTTCCAGACTTCAAAGCAAATGTCCATACTTGTGCAGCAGCCTGGAATTGAGACGCTGATGTGTGTTGCAACACACACCAATTTACAATTGTGAAGTATCATGAGCTGCTTCCAAATGAATATGGGTGTAACTCAATCATGTGTCATTTGATGACTGGTCCAAGGATAATGTGTAGACCATAGTTGTGATGTGCTGAAAGGAGGTGGGGGCAGGTGGCTCTTCTTCTCAACTGCACATCATGGACAGGTGTGGGGCCAGGCATGATGGATGCAGTCACTCAAGGTGCCCTACAAGCACTCAAACCTGTGGGTGGCTTCAAAATCACCATTGAGGGGGGCACATGGACCGATTCCTGTGTCCATCCCTACCTCTCAGATCAGACTTATATGACCTGCCGGTGAGTACCTCTTCTGTCTCAGTTACTCTCCCAACTTTTGTTCATAACTTTTTCCTGTCTCTACCAGGAACACACAGGCTTTAACATTATTCATTTGCATGATGTGGAGTCCAATATTAAAGATTCTTCCAGGTTTGGAATAGTTAATTTTCAGTTTTATAGGTTCTTAAGGCTTTGTGGCTCAGAGAGCTATCTGTAGCACAAGTTGTGAAATTAATTGCTCTCTTCTAGAGAGAAAAGGTTACTCTTCAAAGTTTCTACCAAGTCACACCTGAGATTTGTTTTACTATATGAGATTTTTGTTCAGTGTTTCTGTCTTTGGAATATTCACAAAGATTATTCTTAAATCTCAAGTGGAGAGGCTTTCAAAGCCCACATTGTCCTCACAATGATGCTCTTAAAAGTTCTCCATGTTTATCTCTTGCCTTATTCCTGGTTTGTTTCCTTTTCTATTTTCCTTGGGTTTTGCTCCTCTTCCTTCTTGGTTTCATTGGTAATTTCCTTCTCTTTTGTTATTGCTGAGTCTTCACATTGCTGCTGTAACATGCCCACTGGTGTAAATCAATGTCATAGAATATCAAGTCAGTGGGCATGTTATAGGAGCTGGTCACTGCTGTATGCCCTGCTGTTTCAGGCCACGGAGCATGTATGTGACTTTAGCTACTGTTCACTCAACTTTCTTCTGTGCATTCTAGGGTTTGAGTCCCCTCTTTTTACCGTTTGCTGATGTATGGTTGGATCTGAAGAGTTTATAACATCATAATTGGGCCATGTATCAATTCTAATCAAGTTAAATTAAATCATGAGTATCAAGGTGGTCTCAATACTCAAGAAGATAGGTTTCCCATCTCCAAAATTAGTGCTCAGATGAGTCGGAAACCAGGCACCATGTTTACCTTTGAGCAATATCCATGGGGACATGATAGAGTGAATTTAGTGCTGATCAAAGCATGGCATGTTCTGAGAAGAAGAAAGATGTCATATTTGCTCAATTGTTGTACAATAGTGACCCCTGTTGTAGGTAACTTGATATTTATGTAGACATATGCACAGTGGGATTTGAATAGTGACCACTGGCCAATGTTGCCATGAGAGCTACCATTTGACTACTGCCTTGATACTTCATAGCACAGTCTCTCCTTTGATGCTGTCAATATAATTTTCTCTGCATGTGTGGCTGTTCAAAGATTAAATGTCCCTTTGCAACCATTCATTGGCTTCTAGCTTTTCCTGACTTCTGTATCATGCTGCCTCCACCATCCTTTTGATAGAACCAAACAAGATTCACAAGTGGAAAACACTTTCATGACATGGAACTGTTTTACAGGTTCTTTTCTGCTCGCAAGCATGGCTTCGCAGATGCAGGAGTTCGGGACAATCAGGCAGACCGCACAGCCTTCGTGTCTCTACCAGGGGGAGTGGGAACTTTGGATGAAATATTTGAAATCTCAACACTCATCCAGCTCCAACGACTAGGGTCTGCATATCCTGTTCCCCTCCTTGTTCTGAACTATGATGGCTTTTTCACAGGTCTATTACAGTTCTTAAAGTCATGTCAAGAGTGGGGAACTGTGTCTGCTGGTGAGCTCGATTCATTGTGGAAAGTCTGTAACACAAACTTAGAGGCACTTGAATATCTAGCTGACTTCTATGGTATCAGTGAAAGTGACCGGTTATACAGGAAGACACTCCAAGGCAGCAGCAACAGGCCCTCAAAGTGATTGAAATGAGCTTGTTGAATAAAAACAGTGAACAGGTTTGTTTTCTCATGCCCTTCCAAGGTGATGTGTAGAGTGAGTTTGTGTTCCAAGATCCAATGCCCTTTTGAGACTTCAATGTGTGGGTGAGTGAGTGAGTGAGTGAGTTCATTGGTGGTGTAGGAACCCATAATTGTGTGACTAAGCTTTATTGTAGACGTAGCATGATTTGATGTATTTCAAGCACTCAACCCTACTAAAGTGTGTTGATCAAACGGAAACACACACGAAAATTTCCCTTCCCCATTTCACCCCATAACAATTTACTTTCCATGTACTAACATATCAACTTGGAGATTTTTTTTTCAATTGTCATGTGAGCATAGATTTCTTTCTAAGTGTCTGCTACTGAAAGGTTTCCAATGTTGATGATTTATCAAACAACATGTTGAAGGGCGAATCATAACAGACGGCACTTTCCACAAGAGATTCATTTTTAATTATATGTTTTGGAAAAAGGGTTTGGGTGTTCACCTTTGTTCTCTTGACTTCACAAAATTACCTTCTTAGGAAAATACATTTCCCAAACTGTGCCAGAGATGTTGAGGAACCAGTTGATGTTGCCATGCAATGAAAGCAATTTGTGGAGTTTTGAGTGTTTAAAGCATGTCACAAGCATTATGATCGTTACTAGATTAAAGGTCTGAACGTTAAAATAATTGGTAACATACAGTAGCAAATATAACATTAGAACTTAGATGTTGTCTAATGTGGTTAGAGAAATGTTACAAAAAATGGTAAGTTATGAAAAAATGTTAATATATTGTTGGAAATCTACAAAAATGAACTATGAAGGCCAAAAATGGCCAAGTAAATTGATGGTAAGATACAATTTGAAAAAAAATGATGCCACATCCTTAGTGATACTATGATACTACAAGATCTTTTATACTATAGACAAGCTTTTCTATGTTGCAAGTTCATCATGTCAAACATGGATGTCAACTTCAATGACCTAGGAGCGCAACTACATCTTGAATGTGTAATCTTCTCAAGTGCAATTGCATCCGCTGTGATTCTTGGTTGTCACCATGCCTACACCCTTGCAATTGTGCTGGATTTCAAAGGCAATGACAACAACCTTGCTGAAATTAAAAATCAAAGTAAGTGCCCTAATTGTTTCTGGCAAAATTTAAAATACAAGTCTCATGATCAATTGAGAGATCTACTAACTTCAAATCAATTTGCAAAAAAATATGTGGAGATTCAGATACTTAAAAGATGCATTGCATCACAAATTGGGAGGAGAAGTTGAAGAATGCAAAGGGGCAGAGGTGGCAGACTCTTGAGAGACAGGAAGATCATTGCTTTTGATCTTGCTTCAAACTCCACTTGCAAAGTAAACACAAAGAAACCACTACAACTAAACTGGGAGTACTAAGAGGTAATTGTTTTAGTTCAAGCAAAACGAGATGAATTCATAGCTGGGATAGACCTGGTGGATTCTAGAGACCAATTTGAAATTGTTACCTTCAAATGGTGGAAGATTGCAGAAGTAGTGAATGCAAGTGGATATTTGCTACCACCCAGAAGTGGTGTAGAGTGCAAAGACAAGTGGGGCACAAGTTTTGGTGATTTCAAATGCACTTTTTATTACACAAGAAACAATATGAAGTATTATGGTTTAACCCCAACAAATTAGAAGGTAGCTTTGAATGTCCTTTGATATTACAACAAAATACTGTACAAGACAATAGATTCTTTCATGGGGGTCAAGCCAATGCTACGTCTTCCTCATATTTGAAACATGATGTGTTGCTGCTTTTTCTAGGATGCAAAGTTCTTTGAAGTTTTCTGTTTTAGTCTTGGAAAATGCATATGGAAAAACCATTTGCAATTTGTTTTTGTGAAAAACAAGCAAATGTTGCTTGATGCTTTCTTTAACAGCCAAGAGGGTTGTCTACCTGGCAGGCATACTACATTGATCCAGCAGTAAATGAAACTCTGAATGGCTAGCTTCCTGTGCAGAAGCACATACAGAAAGGGTGGTCTTGACATCATCAACTGTAGGAGCTCTCATTCATACTCCTAAATGCACTCCTGAGGTTGTTGTCGATGAGAGCTGGTGGAGTGATTGAAGACTATTGTTGGGACAACAAGGTCTGCTGGATATGCTGGCCTGAATGCCCTAGTACTGGATTTTCCCTATTCATCTGAACCTTGCTCTTAGATTTTTTTGTCACAAACCTGATAATTTATTGCAGTTTGGAAGATTTATGATTGTATGTGTTTGGCACAGAGGTGGTATCCATTGTCCAAGACACTTGCGGAAAAGGCAGTGTGGGATTTTGTGAAAGAGAGAAGATTAGACATGGTGGTTATCAATCCTGGTGGGACTTTTGGTCCTGCTTTACAAGCTTCAGAAACTGGAAGTAATAGACATATTTGGAACATTCTGAATGGTGAGTATCTCCAAATCCTCACAGCCTGAAGTACTTGGACTCATTGGCAACTTTGTCAAAATGTTTGATGTTCTCTTTGTTTTTGCATGGACAATGAAGGCATTTCCAAACATGGGTTTTGGGGTTGTGGGGGTGAAAAATGTGGCAATGGCACATGTATTGGCTTATGAGTCAAAACATGCAACAGGTCAGTACATATGTGAGGATTCTGTACTTCATGTGGCTGACTTGGTCTCACTTTTGAAGAAGCGATATCCAACGTATGATATCTCCGCTAAGTAAGTTGTAGTCCTCTCTTGCTTCACTTTCTCTTTAGTTTGCATTGTCTACTCAGAAAAATGGGTGTCATCCAGACTGTACAGAGATATTTTCTGCAACTATGTTTTCCCCAGAAGTAAAATTCTTGATGTCTAGTTTTTTTTGCTTGTCAAGTTGATACAAAGGGATGGGTGAACTGGTGGGTCTCCAGAGATGCTGATGAGACAGTCCCTAGGGTTCCAATATACAATTCATCAACCCAAAAAGTGAGGGATCTTGGGCTCCACTTCCAACCCATTGAAGATATCATTCATGAAACTGTAGCTAGCTTCAGGGAGGGTGGGCTGTTGCATCAACAACATTGCCTGCATACATGATATACATCGGATGTTCCTGTCGTTGTCCAGCAACCCAGATTGCTAAAACTTGATCCTTCAGCAGCAGGTTAATTGTCACAAGCACTGTGAGATATGAATTTTTTGAGCTCTATATAAAGAGAGGATGGTAAATGCATGGAAGAGGGCTGTGTTTTGATGCTTGCTGCAAGACTGTGACTAGACATGTGAGTTCTTCATGAGATGGAGGTGTCACCTTGTAGTGGGTTTGTGGGAGCAATCCATGCTTGCTTCCATGTCAACTGTGGTTGATGGTAATGTAGGAAGGTGCCACAGATTCAAATATGAATAGAATTCCAATCAACATCCAGCACCGTGGCCATTGCTTCTTTGCAAACAAGTTACAACATCTCTTGTGTCATGTTATTGTAGAGAGCTATTATAGTAGAGAGTTGTGAACACAAATGCTGAGTTTCTGTTTAATACTAGAATAAAATGTTGCCTCAATATCCAGAGACCCGAAATCAATCTAGATACAGAAATGCTTGCTCTGTTGGTCTGAAAATTGTGAAACGACAAACATACACACTGCACACCTTTTTCTTGAGGACTTTCTAAAGGTACCAAAATTGCAGTGACCCAATTGGAAGGGTTCAGGTGTGGTCACAAAATAAAATAAAACGAACACCTGTCTTAATATATAGATACTTACAGCATTTCAATACGATACTTATGTCAATGTTTCAAAACTTTTCCAAAGACAATAGAATGGAAAATGTTGCTTCTGCATTAGTATTTCAACCAGAATGGCAGGTTTATTTAGCTGGTTTAAAATTGAGAGCTTAAATTTGATACTCCAATTTAATTGAAGTTGTATTTGAAAGTCAATTGATATTAGTTGATTTATCAATACTAGGTGATTGAATTAAATGAATCAATTGAATTTCTTTTACTAGCAATGAATTAACTGTATAAGAAGCTTGTTATGTTTGAACCTATGTTGAAGGCATTTTTGGTAGGACCTAAATTTTCTATGTTCCTTTTTCAGAGTTGCAATCATTATTAGTTGTTGGGTGTAAGCAAGATAAAATGAACATTTGATGTTCCTTGTCAAAATTGCATGCAAGAAAATGTAAATCAACAACAAATCTAATTAACATTGTGAATCATTTAACATTTTTTCATTAAATGATTAAAATAAAAAAAATTCAATAATGAACCTCAATTTAAAAATAACTTAACTGGCCATTATAGCTAAATACCATGTTTTTGTATCAAGTCATCCATCATTTCTCTCATTCAATTTGCCCAATTCCAATCCACATCAAATGGATCTTTCAAGATTTGTGAAATTTCAAAAAAACTCTTCTGACTTGTTTGTTGCATCAACTCCTCACCCGATAGGAATCTTAATGCTGCCCACCATACACCAAGGTGACATTTTGAACCTACAAATGTGGATTTACTACTACAGATTGCCACCCCAAAAATGCTGAACTTCTTTCATGGAAGATCTCAAGAACATTGGTACATCTGATCCTACTTTTGATTGTTTGGGACATATGCATACAGCAAGCCACATATACCAACAATTCCTTAGACCAAATGTCTCTATTAAAATCAGATAAATTATGCTAAAAATGTGACGCTTATGAAGATGGACCAAGCATATTTGGGAATGCAATGAGCCACATTCAAATACATTGCAAATATTCTTTAGACTTTCAAACGTCCCAAACCATGATTCTCCATTGACCCTATCCCCCTCACCCATGCTAACTAGTTCATGCCTAAACAAAAATAATGACCTGATTTTCTCTTGGAGGTTTAAAGTTTTATAGGATTTTAATGGATTCAATATGCAAGCTACTAATCATTTTGGTATAACCAACTTATGGACAAAGTCTAACCCATATCACACACTTTTAGTTGTGAATCTCCACTTATCAATATAGTATTTTTAATGGCAAAAATTATCTTGTTAAACATATTGGCAGAAAGGTCCACTACTGTAGATGAATTTAATGCATTTGAATTTCAAGGTATGGCAACTTGTATAAGTTGCAGGGTACCTTCTTTTGTTGTGTTGCCATAGTACAAAATATTGTCACAGAAAACAACACTGCCACCAGGTGAGCTTGATATGGCAAGCTGGCCAACACACCCAGCATAATGGGCAAGGGGTCACACAATTCAATTACATTATGGTCTCTGGTGGCAGATTCAAAAAAATTTCTTTAAAAGTTCATCTTCAACAGACACTTGTTCAATAGTACCAGTGTGCAATCTTCATGGGAAGATCATGTCATGTGGCATTGTCAAGAAAATGACATTCTCTGCCACACAAGACCTTGATGTTTGAAGGAAGCAATAGATTGAAAGGTAATGCAAGCATTGAGTCATTTTAGAAAAGAAGATGACTTCTGTTGAGGTAATATTTTGGTAAGAAAAAGCAGTCTTTTTGTGCTGCCTACTGAGACACTGGAAAAAGGTGCTAAACACAATCAGACCCAGTATTGAGATTCTCTGACAATTGGTGTGTCTCAAAACTACCAAGTGTAGTGACTACATTGCATCTAATGCCACAACTTATAGCCCATCTCTTTCTACATTTTCTCCTCTGTTGAGCTCATCAAAAGCTCTGATTGATGTCCACAAAAATGTGACTGACCCTAAACCCTAAAACCCTAAACTTGAATTGAATTAAGTGTAACAGATGATAGAAGAGGTTGTGAAAGAGAAAGAATGGACAAGAGGAAACACTCCATCATTTGAGTGACCAGATCAGACCAATCCCCACTCTGGTGGCACTAATGACCTACCCAAAAAATCTTGGGGAGTGAGCACAGAAATAAAGAGATTTTGGTTTCATGAGCTACATATTTTTGTTAGGACGATTACCAGCCAAAATAAGGGATATTTCAAGACCTCGGCTGAAGGCTTGATTGAACACAAGCCGTGTCTGGAAGGTAGAAACAAAAGGGAACCATGACAGAAAGGCAACAGGAATGAAAATGATCATACCCATACATGCGTCATATATACGGGCAACCTCGCGCACAGATTTCCATATTATTGTTTTTTCCAACCAGGGTCTGAATGCTATTGCAATCTGCAACAGACCCACTGCAGCTTCAAGAGCTTGCATAACCAAAGTGGAACTCAAGCCAAAGTCAAGTCACTTACTCAGCAACCCTTTTGCAAGATAAGGAACAGACAGGAATTCTTAAGCTTGCAAAATCACAAGTACAATCAGAAGAGGTCCATCATTGAGGGAGGCTTACATTGAGAAGGCCCCAACCTGTGGGGATGAATGCCAGTGCCATAGAGAACACATCCCCAATTGTAAGCGGTGTTTTCTTAACCGTGACAACAATGCTAGCAATTATAGCTGTGAACAGCAATGCTTGAAATGTCCGTACAGTGAGCTGAAAGTTGGCTGATATACTCTCGCTGAATGAGAAAATCTGATGTTCATCAGGGACAGGCAACATAATTCAAAAGAAAAAGTTAAATCATTGCTCTTTGATCAGCTCAGGTTTTTTTTTTTTTAAAACACAACCACTAAGCTTTCTGTTTATCCAAAAAACTTTGTTACCAACTGCTGTATAGGTTGCATGAAGATGCAACTACATACCTTAAAGATAATCACAAGCCCTAACAACACCAACCATGAGTAGAGATAAACCTGCATGATTCAACCTTCAACATCAGGATAAATTTTCAAGATTCTTTGGGGCTCTGAGAATCACCATCCTTCAGAACCAAGAGCTCACTGATCTCTTCACCTTGATTATGAGAACTAATTAGATAGGTTAATCTGCAGTACATTCCCAGAATTCATATATTCTCTGTTTTTTAATAGAAAAGGAAAATCCCAGGTTTGGCAAATTTATGGCTTGAACCAACAAACATTGAACAGCAAATCTGTGGCTGGAACAAGGTTCAGAGTCCTCACTGAAAAAGCTGTGTCATGCTGTGTCACATTAAGAGCATAAACTACCCCATATTGGAAGATGAAGAATCGCAAACTTAATATAAACTCCCAAAACCGGCCTCTTGTGGAACGAATGTGTGTCTGCACATACAAAATAGACCCATGTAAATTGTAAATCTCATGAAGAACCTCACAGTGCAAAACCCTCTGTAGGAGCTAAGAGCAGTAATAACAAGAGCACCTATTTTCCACAATTTACCTGTGCAATACTGTATGACAAACATCACAAGCTTGATAAGAAAAGAAAAAAGTGAACTCATGTGGATTACAACATCAACAAAGGTCAGGTCAGAATTTTTTTTCCCTAGACATCTTCTGTTCAGGGGAATAACTCCTGGAAACTCTTGAAACCAGGGGAATAACTCTAAGACAATTCAGGAGAAAGAGAGCTGTACTTGCTCATCAAACCACCATGCTTCCCAGCTATAATCAATTTTCACTCCCACTCCTCCTTTGTAGAATAACCAGCTGGTCCAGTCATCAAAGTCCTCCACGGTTCTGCACTCAAGGGTTGCAAAATCAACTTCAATGAGGAGAAAACTGTATTTCCAAGAATGCTGACAAAAAGTCAGGCCACAAATGATTCAAGGAGCTTTGGCTGTTAAAGCTGCACTTACTTCTGCCATTCAAAACCAGATGGGTTGAAAACGTAAGGTGCAAATAGCCAAGACAGCGCTAGAAACCAACTGCTGAAGGTGAGCAAGATATAGGTGACAGCTGTCCGGTCTTCCGCCCCATATGCCAAGTATACTATCAACAAAATAATGATTTCCAGCCTGCACAGTGACCATTTTGGCAAATCAAATGAAATGAAACTTGTGGAAGAGCTGACAGACAAAAGATCCAACAGTGGCTGTTTTCAGAAGCCAATTACAACATCCTGATCTCTATAGTCTCATGAGAGAACCACAATCATTTGCCTAAGAAAAAGTGTTATTCCACACATTCCATTCCTGGTCAGGCACATGAAAAAGGTAGGATCTGAAATAGGCTGGCTCTCCAACTTTCCTGTCACAGATCATTGGGTTAAGGACTCTAAAATAAACGATCCACAAAATCAATGAAAAGACAAGGAGACTATTGGGACAAAGCAGGGAATATACAAATGGACAGCATTGCATCAGAAGCCATCAGAGAGAATAAATCTTACGCCTTGGTAAAGTGACTTCGAGAGTATTGGCGATAGTTCTCAGCAAACTTGATATGTCTAACAACAAATCCTCTACCTGTAGACCGGTACTGCACAAGCCAACATTTCATCCTAACTCAGCCTTGCACTACCCCATGCTGGATAACACTGAACATACCAAAACTCGATGCAATTGTCTGTGGCAGATACAAATTCTCACCTAATTGCAACATGTCACAGTAACACCACACTCAGCATTCAGCAAAATTTGAGGATTCTAAATGAAGGAGCATCCTGAGAAGGAAGACAGAAGTTACCTTTGCACCCCCATGAAGAACAGTTCGACCAAAATAATGTGTTCGTGTTCCCAGTGAAAAGGTGAAGAACACTGAAGCCAGTTGTAGTTGCATTGCACAAAAGCTGATAACAGCCTGCACTCAATAATCCCTTAGCTTTTCAGAAACCCAAAAGAAAATAAATGTGAACTAGTCTTTGGTCTGCCACACTGGAACCTCTAAGCAGTACACATGAGACTCTGGACATCACTGTTTGTTGCAAAGCAGAAGGTTTGGAATGAGCAAGGAAAGATCACACACCCTCAGTATGCCTTCCTCAAGGATCAAGTTCACAATCATTGGTACAGCTGTAAATATTCCAATTTGAAATAAGAATTGAGTGTTCAGTGTTGCTTGCAAAGCAGTGCTTTCCAGTACGTTGCTACTCGATCTCAAAGAGGCATCAACACCTGAGAGTGCCTGTCCACCATTACACAATCAATTCATCACTTTGGTTTGTGAAAAACATTAGTTCAGAATGAAAAATCTGGCACTGAGCATATAGGATGCATGACACACAGTTTTGACTTACCAAATACGCTTTGCCATAAAGGAATGCATAGAGGGTCAAAACTGTCATCTGCATGAAGACAGAAAATATCTTAGCAGTCTCTTTCACATCTGACCTCCAAAGACAGCACAAGTAGAAATAATGACAAGGATTGAGAAAAAGTGGACTGAGCCCAGGATGACAGAAGAATCTGTAGTATCCATCAGCAACATGTTCCTAAGACCTACTCTTCCCAACCTTGAAGCTCTCTCTGACAAAGCATGAATGAGCCATTCTCAATGACTGAACTGTATTACACCACAACATCAAAACAAGAGACACCTGCAGAAAAGTTGGTTCTCTGCTTTCAATACATTACCAAATGCCAACTATTTCACCCTGGAAGTAGTCTGTGAAGCTCGGAACATGATCAGCTAGATGTAAGGTTGGGTAGCTACAATCTGAATGTCTGTTGCTCTAAATGCAGATCAGCAAACCTTCCGAGTCCAATTTTCTGCTACTCACTCCAGGTTAAGAGTCTCTTTGCCAGATCATCTACAAAAGTATTAAGATAAGAGTTGGCAAGCGACAATTGTGATACCCCTGCAGAAAAGCAGAATAATCGCACCACCGGATGACAGGAGTTATGCTCCAATTACTTGGTAATATGGTCTTCCTTGCAGATTCCTGACTTCTACTACCTGGAGAGTTTTGGGGGAGAGGAAAAGGAGGAAATTTACCACACAAAGAGCTTCTGGGTCAGACAATATGGAAACTTACCATGGTGGTGACATAAAATCCCACTGATGTGAAGAAGAAAGAGAGCATTCGGAAGAAGTCAAATAGCTGGCCCAGCCTATATACATCACGGCTCAGCAATTGTTCCCCATTTCCACTGGCCACCTTTGCCTCAAATAGAGCTATCTGATTCAAACCAACATCTCGTCCCTTTCCAACCTGTGGAGGAGCTCCCACAACACTTCTGAGTCTCATCCACAAAACCATAAACTAGTGCTCTTGTTCAATGCAGTTAACTGAAGGATTTTTATCTACAGATATTGACCATGTGTTGTGTATGTAGCAGTTCTGTTTACCTGGATATACTCATGATGGGTAATATTGCCCTGCCGTAAGGTAGAATTGAAACCTGCGGAGAGGAATAAAGATAATCACCTTCCACTGAAAGCTCTGAGGCCAGCTGACCACAAAGTACAGAATAAGAATCTTCCAGAACCAAAAAAATTTGAAACTTAACTACAGATTCACTAATCCACACAGAATCACAAAGGCTGAAGGTGAAAAAGCGCTCGTTGCAACAAATAGGAGGGGAAGGAACTTCACATGTCCAATGGGATGAAGCAATTGCAGACCTTAGGAAACTTGAAACCTGAAAGAGTATGTAAACATAACCTCCTAAGAATTGACAAGCATGAAGTAATAATGACATATACCCGCAAATATATCTTCACTGAGATTGATGACACGCGATGCTTTGCTGATGCCACCCCTAGTAATATGAAAGACTCTATCAAAAACATCAGGATGCCCATAGTGCATCCGTACCCTGCACCCATGCAAGTTGTCAAAAATAGGAAATTGAGATCATAACACAGAAGATATGATGACCTGCTCAACTGCAAATCTTCCTCCTTCTTTTCTGTGCACATATGCACCAGTGAATAAAGATTGCTGTTTCATCCATTCAGTTTTAAGATGTACAAAACAAAGACACCTTGGTGCAAGAAAAAGTGAGGAAATGTTATTAACTTAAGAGGCCGAGCCAAAACCCTCTGCCCCAATGTTACAAAACTGCTCTCTTGCATGGACATAAACCAAGCCAGTGAAGACACACTGCACCCAAAAGAGTAGAAAGTAGTCAGAGATTTATACCGTTGGTTGCAGAACTAAAAAATAAATACAAGAATCAACATATTGCTCATGTGTGTAGTAAGTTCATAAACCAAAGCAAGGTTCGGAAATAGTTGTAAATATCTGTTACAAAGTTCACTATGAGTTTGAAGGATTCTCTCTAACCTCCCAGTGAAGACATGTTCACGAACTCCAAGAATAGTTGGACGACGCAGGCCATGATCCTTGCAGTCAAACTCCTCTAGAAGGTTCCTTACTTTCAAAGCTTCCTCTAAGAAATGATCCTGTGAAGCAGCTCCCATGTCCAGAATTGTGGGAAACTTTTCTCCAAGCAATCTGCATCAAATGAATAACTGCAGCAACATAACCTGGGCAAACACATTTACTGAAATCTCAGGACATGCCAGAAGTTGTAAGAAAGCCCCTCCACTGACCTGGTTCATGTCAATGGTTTGGATAGCATCTCCACGTGTAAAAATGATAGCATGGTTTTGATTCTCTGGCTTCCCTTCTCCTAATCTGACCTCTCCTGGCAACTTTATTGAGTAAATAGTCTGCAAAGAAAGCACAATACACCATAGAAGGATCAAGTCAGCATTAATTCTTTGGGTCCTGAACGTAGGTCAATAGAAATGGCACCCAGTTGATTGTGTTGTCAAGTACAGAAAGTCATTCAATGTCACACTACTACATAGAGATCGATGAAGTTGCAGAGAAATCCCCACAACAACATTTAAAGGTAACATGACAATGAGTGCAGTCATAAACTCATGAGAGTCGCTCACAAAGTGACAGACCATCACCTTCATCACGAACGGCAGTGATGAGCTGCCATGACTATCCACTGAGTTCATCAGCTCCCAACAGTGGGTGTAGATAAGCATATAATAATCTTCCCAAAAACATTGGGCAAACCATTATACACAATCTGCATCCTGAGTTTCTGTTGCCTTTCCGGAAGCAATGGGAAGACTCAGACGTGATGTTGGCTAGCACTCAAGAGACATTGCTAATCAAAAAAGTCAACAGTATCCTCATTCAAGCTGCAACAAGCTT
>Ga0116227_10004076_pt1 | contig 31925 bp, 13 predicted proteins | sample S1TSphgellanicum_FD_89693 | JGI IMG/M metagenome (GOLD analysis project Ga0116227, IMG submission 89693) | Host-associated microbial communities from peat moss isolated from Minnesota, USA - S1T2_Fb - Sphagnum magellanicum MG | ecosystem: Host-associated > Plants > Peat moss > Unclassified... | reverse complement strand
TATAGGACCACGTTTGTTCCAATAAGCTCAAACCAAATCTTTCCCCTAAGGGGGAAAAAAAAAAAACTCCTTTATTTGGGGGGGGGGGGGGTAGAAAAAAAAAACTTCAATTTTTGACAAAATTTATGAAGTTTTAAAAACTAAAACATAGGTGGTTGGGGTACTAGTTGTTTTTCATGAAATTCTATTTAATGCCTCCTTAACATCTACATCATCATGCAGGGGAGCTTCACCCAATAAGTATGGATTGAGAAGGGCCCTTACATAATGTGGGTTAGTTGTCAACATCTTTTGTTTTTGGTAAAATTGATCTTCAATCACATTTGCAAGGCTAAATGGTAATTCAAAGGGTGGATTTCATAATGATAAGACTTGTTGTTCCAATATTTCATGAGAAGCCACGCCCTCCTCCTGCAAGGTTGTTTGCCATCAAATGCCCTTAATGACATTAAGATTGGTTCCACCATGTGCATAAAGTTGACACAAGTATCCCAAAACTCATCCCTTTTTATGTTAACTCAAACAACTTTAACGTTGGTGAACGACTTTTAATGTTGGTTACCACATAATGTGTTGACAAAAGTTGTCCAATGAAGATCGACAACAATTTGTTCAATGGTAGGTCTCAACTTGAATAACATCTCAACCATTAAAAAATTAGTTGCAAATTGTGTTTCGGCGGGGTTTTAAAACATTAGGTTGGTCTCACAACGATGAAAGATTGTTAGTGGCACATGGTGTTGTCATGTGAAAGAAACAATGGATTTTGCCTTTTTCACAATTCATTTTTTGCCCATGTTGTTTTTCCCTAATCTTCCAATAGCAAATCTAGATAGTGAATAGCATAACTTTGAAAGTAAAGGATTGGAAAACGAGTTATTAGAAGGTTAATTGCACTTCTCATTCTCAAAGCATTATATGTATACATTTTTTAACGTTTTCAATTCCAACGGTTTTGATGTATTCAACCAAGCATTACACATGTAATGGGCAAATCTTTTTGCTCCCTAGTTATGTCAATGGAACCTATGAATACATCGCCATTTGGACAATCAAACATTACATTCAACAATGGACATTGTGCAACATTACCCCAACCATTAAAACAAATGGTTGCTCCATATTTCTGAATCGAATTCCATATCCTCTCAATTACCTATTTGGACAATTGACCTTGGATTGATTTAACGAATCTGTGCATAATCCATGGTATGATGGGGGTTTGTAGTAGGTTCAAGATCTAAAGGTTGTTTTCATAGCTTCTAAGAACGTTGGGTGTTGCACAACATTGAAAGGGATGTTTGCCTCATAAAAAAAAAATCCCACTTCTTGTCCAAATCTTGTTTTTTAGCTAAATTCAATCCCTTGGGCAATGAAACATGTTGAAAGGTTTGAATGTTGTTATTTGTGGATTTATTAAAACCTTTTTTGTTGTTTGTAAGTAGGGTGCAAATTTGAGCCCTTTCCATTTGAAACATCAAAGTAAATTATCCCTCCATTGAAGGATTTGATGATTCAATGGCGACATTTTCTATTCATCCATACAAGAAATGGGTCAATACTTCCATGTTGTTTACTAATGGAAGGACAAGTTCACCACATCAAGCAAATAAGGCCTTCACCCGTGGTTGTGCCCTTGAATATGTTGAAAGCACACTATGGTTGTTAAAAAATGTTGTCACAAATATTATTTGTCAAAATTATGCAACTTTCAACTTCCACCAAGCCAATATTAAAAGAGGTTTTCATAAATTATACTGAAAATAAGATATTTTAATTGCCAAATAATGTAATTCTCAAAGGAAATTACATTTTTTTTATTAATAGTAAATGATTAAAGAGTATATTTGACATACCCCCAAACTACTTGAAAGATTCAAATGCAAATCCAAATGTAAAAATAATAGAAGAAAAAAAAGTTGGGGTACATTCCCTAACTTACAGCACTTCAGGGGTAAGAGGGGTGTGTTGGAGTTCTAGGATGGAGACTAGAATGAATGACAAATGGGTCAATTATTCACATGGACCTACACAAACTAAACAACAAGATGGTTAGTGCATAGTTGGAGCACTTTTGGTGCACGAACAAAGTATGGGCACACACATATTCACAAGACTCACCACGACCCGAACTTGGGGGAAGCCACCACCTTCCTCCTTATAATATTATCTGTGATTAGCCATAGAGGCTGCACCCAAATGTCATTTGGTTTCAAGGTTCCCAAGTTGGGAATCCCAAAATTCTCAAAATTGGGATTCACAAAATTTGGAAGCCCATAACTTCATATTCAGACCTTTGATTGAGGTGAGGTATGAAGCAAAATCATAGCCCTTGTCAAGAGCTTTCTAACGATATGTGGCAAACCACCTGAAAGCATGTAAATTAAAGCAATTTTTGACTTTTAGTGGTCAAGAGTCAAATTGACACTTTGACTTTTGGGCCTTCTTTCGGCCATAACTTATGTTATAAGTACTCAAATGGGTTGTACAAGCCCATTTTAAACATCTTTGTTTCAAGAGCTTTAAAATGGTATAAGTAACTTTTTAATCTAATGAGTTCTGACCCTTGAAATCCTTCTTTGAAAATTCAAGACTCCATAAGGACTCTAACTCCCCAATTGGGAGTCCACTTGGGAGTGTGTGGGTTCATTCCCTCACACTCTTTCACACTCTTGAAAGTGCAAATGTGATTTCGAGGTTGCACTTTTAGTTCGCACCTTTTCATGCATTTACCTTGGTCACAAGCCTAAGGCTATAGTTGTGATAATATTTGTGAAAAAATAAATGTTGTCATAATTATATTACAACATCCAAATATATTCCAATAGTGATTCAAATAACTACAAAAATTGATAAATACTTAGTCATATTGAATTTAAATTCATTGTACCATTTCAATTATAATTGAAAATTTTGGCTTGTGTGATTTCACAAAAAATGGATCTAGACAAGATTTTCATTTAAACAAATGTAAATGTGTTGAAAAAAAAATTGTTAATTACTTTCATGTGAAAGATGACAAAAATGTTGGATGTCTTTGTATCAAAATCAATTTTATATGTTTATATCAAAATTTTAGATGAAATTAAAAAAATACCCCCAAAATATACCAAAATATACCCCCCAAAAAATATAATTTTTGCCTCAAATGGCCCCCTTTAAATGTGTTTTCACCCAACACATTGTAACTCAAATTCATCCATTGCCATCACATCAATAGCCCAAATGGAAGAACATTCTATCCTTGTGGTATGAAATGACATTGCCATAAAATTTATATTCCACCTTCCTTGGCTTGTCCTTTAGTGTCAAATATCATGGATTCCACACGTTGTACCTTCCCTCCAGCAAAACACAAAAACAATAAGCTTGATTAACATAATCAAAATGTTTAATAATAAGATCAGATTCCACCTTCAAGGTTACAATTGAAATTTAGCACCAATTGCAAAAGTAATATGACAATCCAAAATTCAAACACACATAAAGATTTTGACAATGGTTGTTTGTTAAACAACATAAGGCCCACACACCTCAACTGAAAATATGAGTTGAAATTGCAAGGTCTATTTTTTATTACCAAGCAACACCAAATTTTGTTGCCAAATCAATGGTGGAGATCAATCCACCATCCATCAAACAACTAAGATCCAAAATGAAAGCTTTTGGTCGCCATACGTATGGTGCCCGAAAAAAAATTCAATTGCCACATCATTGGCGATGGAATGTTTTAAGTTGTCATAAGATTAGCAATGGAAAAGTTTCAACTACTACAAGATTAACAACCAAAAAAAAATTTGTTGCCATGCAAATTACAATTGAAAAGATGCAATCACCACAAGATTGGCAATTGAATTTTGGTCATTATAGGATTTTGTGACGATTGAAAAAATCATACAACGATCAAACAAATTCGATTGCCAATCTTATGACAACCAAAATTTTTTGGTTGCCAACCCTACGACAACTTAAAAATGCCCTTGTGACAATTGGTATTCATTTTCAGACGTCAATCATAACAAGGGCAACCTATGTGAAAATAATTTTTTTTGTGCATTAGTTTTGACGAACACAACCAACACATTAGGACGGATGTCAACATGATGCCCAACACAAAATGGCCATGTCACATGGGTTTTGACAACCTTAGTCAAAACAAGGCAAAAAAAAGTTGGGAACAAATTAAGGCAAAAAAAAGGCCTAAACACATTGAGGGAGTGAAAAGGAAATACTCATGGGACTCTTAGGATGCATTCCCTATTTGGGATTCACAAAATGTCCAAAATCTTTGGAACAAAACTAAAAAGGGTAAACATTTTCCAAATCAAGAGTTGTCTATATTATTAAAAAATTCAAAACTTAAATATTAAAAGTGAGTTCACATTTTCCATTTTGAGCCATGAGCTAGGAATTATGGCCAAAAACAATGTTGGGAATGCAATTTGACTCAAGACCACTAAAACCTATAAAGTAGGGGTCAAATGGGCTTCAATTAAATCATGTAAATTAACATCAAATGGCTACAATGTAATAGTTGAAAGATTTTCAATTGGAGTTCATATGAAGAAATTATAACCTCGCTAAATCAAAAGATTCATAATTTGGGAATTTCAAAAAGGAGTCTTGAGAAAAAAATTCATTTCAATGTGATCCTCATAGAGAGATCCATAATATACTATGGGGAGGAAGGTGGTGGCCTTCTTGCAATTCCAAGTCATGTGACTATAATGAATTCAAAACAAGTCCATGACCCAAAGTTGGCTCCATTTGCACTAACCACCTACATTGTCTAGCTCGTGCAAATGATTTGATCATGAAGTGCTTGCAAATTTGTCACTTTGTCCTAGTCCCCAGCCTAAAACTCTTACACACCCTTTTTTCTTTAACATGTGGTGTTAAAAAGTGTGCCCCCAAGTTCTCCTTCCTTTTACCTTCTTTTCATTTTTGCTATTTCAAGGCTCATCTCCCAAGTTGTGGGAAGAAATTAGGGGTGCATCATCAAGGGTTGAAGGAAGTATGTGTTTGTCATTGTCTCCAATTATGATTTTTATTAAAATTCTATGTGTTTGAGTGTAGAAATGTGTTTGTGTGTTGTGCAAATTTTGTGTTGAGGGCGCAAGTGTTGTAGGAAAACATGTTGTGGGAGAAAGGTTGTTGGGTGTTGGGTTGGAAGAGAAAAAGTTTATGGAAAAAAGGTTGTCATCTCATATTAAATTTTGAACGTTGGTTCCCTAATGGGTGACTTTAAAGATAGTTCAAAAACTCAACACGAGAAGGCAAAGGCATGCCCAAAAGCAAGTTGACTTTAATGACATTATGTTTGGGAAATTAAAAACTTTAGATTTCCAAAATCTTAAAGAATTTAGATAAAATTTTAGTGACATCCATTGTAGTTTTTCAAAAAAACAAATAAAAACAGAGATTTTTGTGGAGATCATTTTAATGCATTGGAGACTTTGATCATTTAGGTAATTATATTTCTTATGCATTTTTTTGCAACCATGATGAGGGCAACATTGGGGGAGGGAGAGGGGGGAGAGTAAATAGGCTTAGTTCCAAAGGGCTCCAACTATTATTCAACCCATGTTGTCATTGAATCTACCATCAAAATGGGGCTCTAAGTGCACTACCCAATTTAAATTGGCCTACTAGTTGTTTAGTTGCATATAAGTGGGTACTATTGGTTTAACTCCTTTCTAGTTGTGAAATGTTTTAGGTCTAGTTCAATGACATTAAATGAAAACTTCCAATGCCCATAATTCATTTTTATTGTTTATATTATGTAAGAGAGATTCAACAATTGATGTACCATATTTTTGTGGTTAAAGAAACAAGTCACAAATATTTTTCAAGTCAAGGACCCAAGTTAAACCAAGTATGTGATGGTCTTTTTTAGGTTCATTTTACTTTAAATGGCTAAAGGCTTTCATGTAATTATGGTCTTTTTATTTGGGAATCCAACATTACCAAATCAAAATATATTCCTTGCTTGACTTCACTTCATGAGCACCACACCCTCCTCAAACACATTAATTAAACTACAAAAAAAATCTAAATAATAATAATTTGAAGGTTACACAAGGTGAGTTATCATAATTTCATGAAATTTTTTTAGTAAAAGGTGTCAAACCATCACCTTCAACAAGAATAATAATGAGGAGTTGGCATGACTAAACATTAATTTCATCAATTCCTAATGATGGCTGTAGAAAATTTTCATTTAGAAAAAGTTTCAAGAATGTATCAATGCTTACTTTCCTTGAACTTTTTTTATTATGAACACATTTGAAACAAAGTTTTGGCATTTTTTGTGAGATATAATTGTAAAAGGTACTTCAAATGGTATTATATTTGATTTTTTGTATTAGGTAATTAATTGAATATATATTTAAATTTTAAATTTTAGTAACATGGTTCCAAAAAGGGCCATACCAATTAAGAATAAAAATTTGTAGCAAGTCCCACCTTTTTAAATGCCATGTACTTTGGCATGTAATGGACAAACATGCAGAACAAATCTATAGTTATAAAACATTCAAAGGAAAGGACCCAAAGTATTGTTTTGCCAATTCTATTTGTTTGACCATTCCTCAAGGGTGTTCTTGATGGGTCCACCCAATTGTACTTTCTCCCCAACCAATTATTGTGGTTGGCCAACCAAAGATAGTCACTTAATTCTTCAATTTGTTAAAAGACACCATTGTATCCTACAAAGTTTACCAATGTTAGGTGGTTTTTCTATTTTTTCAAAAATAGCCTATGCTTCCAATTTTTTAATTTAAAAAGAAGTCAAAGAACTTTCAATTCTAGTTTTTAATTATTTTGGAATCAAAGACATTGTTTTGTTATGGTTGTTTAAAATTTCAAACCTCCTAGTTGTTAGTTCTAGATTGGTTATCTCTTGGCCATGAAACAAACTACATGCAATGAATCTTTAGTTGTTTTATGTTGGGGCTCTAACCATGTATTTTTGGTTTGAAGGCAAGAATATATTAAGTTAATCCATTGGCAATATTGTCACTAGTGTAGAGGTGCCAACATCAAATAATAGCATGGTTTTTTTGGTGGCTTTTTAAATTTTATCCATCATTTACATAGTGCCTAGATAAGTTTCACAACCTACATCCAAAGGAGTTGCATTTTAGATCCATAATTGTTGTTAGTTGTCACCAAGGTAGCTTTCCTTTCAACTACAATATAGGACATCACATGTTGTTGATACATGCATTTTGAAACTATTTCATTGTCCTAAAACATTACCTTGGTCATCCATAAGTTCTTAGGGCCACCAATCCATATAATGGACTATCATTATACACTATCACCTAGATTGACATAAAAAGTAACATGCATCCTATACATATCCTTGAGCTCACCATTGGTGACTATTTGGATATAGAATGTCCACTAAAAACATCACACCTTCAAACACCATTGTTATATATACTTATTCATTTTGCCATTAAAAAGTTTTCAAGTTTTAAGAAAATTATACAATCACATCAAGGGTTTTTTATTTTGAAATTGATATGAATAGCTAAGAATTTATCATTTGTAGCTACATGGTACTAATGTAGGTGTCAATTTCACCCAATGCCAACCCACTCACAAATGTATTTACGTTGTGTTGTTATCATTGGCCATACTTGGAATCAAAGTGTGAAGTTTCACAAATTTTGACTTTAATTTTTTCAAAATCCCTATTTTTCATTAAAGTGAGCCAAACTTTGGAAAAAAAACATTTGCAAGGAATTTCACCGCATTTCCAATACAAATGTTAATCTTGGAATTTTTTTTTCACTATAGTTATTTTTGCAACTAGGAGAGTTTTTCTACAAATGTCTCTCCAATTAATATTAAATCTTTGTTCGGATTATCATTAATGATAGTAGATTAAAAACCTTCAATTTTTTTTATAAAAAAAAAAACTCCTTTGAATATAATACTTGGAATCAAAAGTGCGTAATATGGTCACAAAAATAATCAATAGATAATAATTATGGGCCTAACAATTTCAAGGGATCGTATTAAATATAATTAGAAATTTATATCTACCACTGTTGGGGAGTTCATGCATTTGAAAAAAAACTCCTCTTTTAATTTTATAATGAACCTTTAGGAAAAGTTCATGTTTGGTTCTATTCAATTAGTTGAAGTTGGGTTTGTTTTGAATTAGGACTCTTCATTAATAGATGGTTTTTAATTTGTTTTTTCGAGCTATATATTTATGGTGAGCCATAGATTTATGGTACCGGTTGTTCATGATTAGTTAGGTTAAAATCAAAATTGGGTTTAAATCAGATCAAAGTTTCTTAATTATATATTGGAGGATTCCCAATCTAGTTTTTAAATTTTTGGCCAATTTGCAATTAATGATTAACTTGAAAACTCCAAATTCAGCTTAATTTGAACTTATGAGCTTTCAATTACTCGATTCCAAATCCAATTTTTAAAAATTATGTTTGATTGGCCATTTCACAATTCATATATGTTATAGTTTGCTCTTGTTAGGTTTTAATTAATTTCAACTCATGGCCAATCGTGGACAGATGCCTTGTGAAAATGATGACATTTTTAAAAATCTACCCATTTTCATTTTCATAGTTTGTGAACTTGGTGGAAATGATGATTCCCAACTACAACTTTGCAAACATTTGCACTTTTGGGAGGAAAACCATTATTAACAAAGAATGGAAACAAATGTTTTGTGAGAAATTATTGTAATTTTTGGAGAAAATGTAAATACCATGTATCATTTTCACAATTTATATCCAAACCTTTTAGTTACTCCTTTTTTTGTTCTATGTGCCCTACTTATGTAGTTATCACATGTTACAATTCAAAACTTTAAAAAATGCTTAGAACCCAACCCACCTTTATATTAGAAGAAAATTTGGTGCAAACATTCGAAGGATTTGCAAGTTCATCATTTAACTTTCAAATTGAAATAAAAATTGAAATAATATAAATTAGAGTTTACATCCAAGTCTAAGTAAAATGAATTGTTTAACCAACATCAAAAATTTACAACCAAGTAGTGGTTTTACAAAAAAGAAAATGTATCAATATGGAACTAAATAAGCTACCTATAGCCTACCAATGAATCATATTCATTTATGTTAACCCCACCAAAGGCCATAATAAATAGTGGATGGACCATCGACATTAATTAACTCATATGAAGAGATGTTCCATCTTTGAAGGAAAAATGGTTAACACCAACTCCAAAAACATAATGGCCCAATAATATTTCTAATAACAGAATGGCCACCACCATCAACCCTTGGAATAGTGCCAAAGAACAAGAAACAACACAATTTATGTCATGTAGGGTTTAGTATAAACTTTCAAAAACTAACAAGTTGTATTTTGAACTTTTGTTCAAATGGTTCTTTTGTTAAAAACTCTTTTTACTTCAATTTGAAATCCATCAATCCCTAAACTTTGGGTCACAAAACTGAGATAACAAAATTATAATTCACAAGCTTTTCAATATGCAAGAGGATATTTGCATTTTTACATTCATCAACAATGACTTTTCTAACCTTAAAAGGATTCAACAATTATTTAACTACTAATCCATGACATCATGCAAAAATATATTATCCCTGTTATTATTTGGACAACACTAAATGTTTCCCCCTAACACTTGGATTTGCATATTCATACATGCATGAAACAATATAACAAACATTACAACAAAAAGGTGTCCATGTATGCCAAGTGATTTCACTACATTATGAATGAATTCACTAGTTATAATGAACAGGACCTAGTGGGGAAGTAGTGAATTTGCTAGTCTAGTGAAAATGGACTAATGAATTGCACCCACATTTTGTAGTAGTGAAGAAAAGTAAAAGTTTATGATATTCATTTGTAATTTTTAAAATTATTTTGAACCCCACATATTGTACAAGCAATCCTATAATAAGCAATCTTATAATCCTTTTGGAATTATGGATTTAACATCATATTATATAAAGTAAGTCATGCTAAAGAGACAACATAAATAAAAGGATGAGTTCAAAACTTATACACTAGAAGAAAAGTCATAATTTGTGACTATAATTTGCAACTAAAAATAAACTACAACCAATATGTACAACTAAAATTCCATTAGTTGTGTAAGTGAAGTCGCATGCAACATCCAGTCATAAATGATGATTTAACATGATGTCATCACATTCCACATGGATGATTTATACGGTCAACATATACACTTTCATCCACTAACCATTTATATAAAGTTTGCAACTACCCACCATTATTTGCAACTACGTTATAACCCGTTACAAAATGCCACGTGGCAACATAATAATATTTTTTTATTATGTTTTTAAATTATATGGATCTTCATCATCTATTTTGGACAGTGTTAGATCATGTTATGTGGCACAATAAAATTTTTCCACATGACATGTTAATTGAATTTTGGCCAAAATACATTTAAATCAATATTTAGGAGGTATGTATGTAGGTAAGTAAGTAAGGTAGGAAGGTAAGTAGGTAGGAAAGAAGGTAAGCAAGACTATGTATGTAGGTGGCTAAGTAAACTAGAAAGTAGATATGTAAATATTTTAATTTTATTTTAGGTTTAGCCTTTAGGGTTAAACCTCTTTCATTGGTTCATCCCAAATTACACATGTTTTTAATGTAAAAATGTAAAGCAAAACACCTTCCTTAAATACTTTTACAAGATGGAAATGGAAGACAAAATAGATGGGATAAATTTTTTAGTTGCAACTAAAAAGTTTACTCATGTCCTTTGTCTTTTTTTTCAACTTTATAAACTATATATTTAATAAATAATTTACTAACTAACTAACTAACTAGAACTAATTGATTAACTAAGCATTAAGTATTGCTTACCCATTTACCAACCTACCTACTACTTATTACCACCTACAAATTAAGTAGTACTAATAGGAACATAAACTATTAAAATTATTAAATAATAATAATAAACGTAATTAAGTAATATATTTAATAAATAATTTAATTTAAATAAATAAAATAGTGTATTATTACTCATCATCATAATAATAAAACTATTTTAATTATTAATTATTATCGTTGATTTTTAAAAATAAAAATAATATCATAATTAAAATAAATTACTAATAAGTTCATTTCTATTAATATTAAATCAAGTTGTGTTGTTATTAATTAAATAATAAACTATTAAATAAACTATTATATCCTAATATTAAACATATATTTAATAAATAAATAATTAATAATTATTAAATAATCATTTATATTAAGTTATTATTAATTATCTAGCCAACAATGTAATAATATCAATTAAGTAACTAATTAGTAGTGGCACAAAATAAATGATTGGATAATAATAAATTTAGTAGGTAATTAAATTAAATTACTAATAAATACTTATACATCAATAATAAGTTAGATTATTATTACTATAATTATTACTAATTATTACTATGAACTAATTAATTAACTTGTAATTAGTAGTAACTATTATTTATATTAATATAGTAGGTAATTATACCTACCTAACTATTTAACTATTTACTTATCAACTTGCCTAGCCTACATAGCCACAATATATACAAAATGTATATTGAATATGCCCTAGATATAATATAATTAAGTTTCTGAATATATAAATATACCCCTAATATATTTTTAAACAACTTAAGATATATATCAAAGGTATATGTACATCACATAGAAATAACCAAATTGCGACTATTTTTGTAACTAATTGAACATAGAGACTCCTTCTTGGATGAAAAACTTAAAAATATAGTCATTGTATAAGGATGTAAAACTTAATAGTCACAAATTAGTTACATCATAATCACAATAAAAATAATAGATTGAAACAGATGGTGGTTAGTTGTAAAATGACAAAACATAATTAAATGACATTTAGTTGCATATGGTTACAAATTGAATGGTTGCATAATACAATATTTCTTCTAGTGATACCACTTAATTTTGGACATGCATTGTTACAAAACTTGCAATTATGTGTCAAAATTTTGGGTTTTACTTGAGTCCGAACTTTTTATTCACACGTGCATGACATGAATTAAAACAACAATATTACATGCATCAAATAACAATCAATAACCTTGAATTTGATTAACAATGCATTATTGGACCAAATGCCCTAAAATAATAAGGATTTGTGTTTTTGCTCAAACTTGAGGATTTGGTTATATACAACAATGATTTGCCCTTTGGTTGTTGTCATCCATGACAACAACATCTAGTTGTTTGTTTAAACTCCAATGATTTAAGTCAAACAAAATGATTCTTTTAACAAATATAGTTTTCATTACAATTTTCAACTTGCATGGGTGTATATGTTAATATCCAAATAAATTGTCTTCCCTTGCCACTCTTTCTAGTCCATGTGATAATATTCTATGTGGTATATTGCACCTCCTTGATGTATTAATGTAAAGTTAGCACGAACTTTTGAGTCATTTTTTGTTTGCTAGTTGCACTTAAACATGGTGTGCCTTCAACAAGTGGGTATAAATGGTGTAAACACACCTCACACGTACAAGACACCTAAAGTCGATGTAGTGGTCACAGTTGAAATATTATCCCCTTAAGATTTTTAATATAATGAACAATTTGTTTGTCTAAAGGAGCTTTTACTTATATGCACATAATTGACTCATAAGGCCATGTAGTGGTCATAGTTGAGATATTATCCCCTTAAGATTTTTAATATATGGAACAATTTGTTTGTCTAAAGGAGTTTTTACTACTTTACCCATCATTAAATCATAATGCCATGTAGTGGTCAAAGTTGAAATATTATCCCCTTAAGATTGTTAATATGTGGAACAACTTGATTGTATACAAGAGTATTTAATAATTTACACATCATTAATTCATAAGGTCATGGCAATCCCATCATGTTTATTGTTTTAAACAAGCAAATAGTTGTACATGATATGGTTCTCATTTGTCATTGAAAAAATACATAGGTAATGAAAATATTAATTTCTACTTCCCTTGACATTCAAAAATCAAACAATCCAAATGGTACAAGTTTCAATTGAGCAAGTTACGAATATTTCCTCACTAAAAACATGTAATAGAGTTTCATTCTTTTCTTATCACCTTGATGGGCAAACAATGTGATGATTATATTTCAAGATTATTTGTCAAGGAAATGTTAGTTCAATAAATGACGAAGGCATAAATTCCTCTAGAATGAATAACACCAAATCTTTTTCAATTTTTTTCTAACAAGGATCATGGACTTGGTGTAATGGAACCTTATTACTGAAAAACAATTATCACATAGAATGCAACCATGCCTTTTCTTCATTAATCATCATTATGTAAGTCTATTTTTATGTTTTTCAATCCATTCACTTTACAAGTTGATGATGATTTTCCTTTAAATGATTTAAAATGATAAAATTTCATTGGTTAACTACAAATTTTATGATGCCCCTTCTAATAATTCATGAAAGGGGAACAATAGGCCAACAATTCACAATTGGGTTAAATTCATTTCAATAGAATTATTAGGTACATGAAATGTTCATGTTGTGATAATGTAGTTCTTTTGTTTTTATAAATCCCACTATTTTGCCAATGATGATCATTGTGTTACACTAGATGTTGTGGAAGAAAAATTTAATGTTAAAACGAGTGCATAAGCAACTAAGATTAAAATTAAAGTATAATAATCCATGTGTAAAGACTTGATGTTAATGTTGACCATAGTTTTAAGTTGTGAGTGAACACAACATTTATTTGTTTCATCTTTTGCAAAACCAACAAGATTGAAGTTGTAAAAAGATACAAACAAAATAATCAAAAGAGAAGAATAAAAAGTAAAGGGTGAAAGAAAAAATGGACAATAAAGGATTTTTTTTATTGCATGCTTAACACCAAATTTTATGGTGATAATGTATTCCTTAGAACATTTCAATAACTTGCAAACTCAAAAGGGATTAAAAAGAAAATTGTGATCAAATCATAAATCTCACAAATAATCAAAGAAAGTGACAAGCCACATGAAAAAGCATTCAAGGGAATAGTTATTAAAGTGAAACGTATAAATGAGAAAATTCACTAAAGGTTGGTTTAATAATCAAATGATTAACAAAAATCTAAAGGTGTAGTTTCCAACATAGATTCATTGATAAATAAATATACAACTAACACCAAGAAGAAGAATTACCTTATGATATTAGGTATATAATAACAACAATGATTGAACATTATGCTTTCATAGTGCATAAGTTTCCAAAATATCATGAAACCAACAAAGGTCTACCTAGTTAGGACTACTTCAATAGTTAAACTTGTTATTTAAAACTTCAAACTAGAGAGATATACTTGTGATCTCGTAGTTAACTTGCAAGAAAAATGATTATGTATGTTTCAGGGGTAGTCAAATACCTCACTTGCATAGATAATGCAATTTTATGGCATTAAGACTTGTTACTCATGCACATGATGTCGTTTTGCATGTTGTTCTAAGGGACTAATATCTATAGAAAATGATTATTGCACCTAGTCAACAAAACCAAGGTTATAAGTTGCATGAATGGAAGAAGTAACAAGAAGCCCACATACAAAACAAATGTTAAATATTTTATTCCTTGAAATATAAATGCAAATTATATTTATACATATTATATTTAGGGTAAATAAAAAAACTTCATTTGTGGAACAATTTTTTAAGTATCAATTAGTAGTAAACCCATAGTTTTTAATGATTCAAGTATAATATAAATCTACTTTATTGAATTGCAATTATCATGAATGTACATGTAAGCTTTAATGTGTGCCATTATTGTTGCACATTATTTCACAAATAAAACCTCATATTTATCATCATTTGAGAAACGTTTGAATAACTAGGGTATGTAAAGAATGGGCAATATTTTCTTTTGTATTTGAAGGTCCCTTGTTAGGCAAAACAATTGCCAATCATCTTATGTGGTGGAAGAATTCATAAAATTGTGTAAATTTGTGTTCTAATTTTCATTTATAGGTTTTATTTACAATCTATATTGAATGAAAAAATCACCCATTCCAAATGATGGTAGCCCTCTTGGCTCTTCCATGTTTTGAATTCCCACTATGAGGGTGGTAGCCCTCTAGGGCTACCATTATACTATACATAAGGAATTTTCATTATTAACTATTGTTTTAAATTATTGGCCTAGTTAATTCAATTTGATAACACCCCTTTTTATGAAGACATAATCTAACAACCTAAATCTATTTAAGAATTTGTCAACATTTAGGTTTTTATCCTTGAACTCATGTACATGTGTAGCATAAGTTCAATTTCATAATAAACACAATGGTCAATTCACCCAAAGTTTAGTCCACCCATACAAAAAGATTTAGTTATATTATCTTTTAAATCAATTTCCAAAATTAGTTACAAGACAACTATAATGAAAAATAATTATTTTATTTGCAACCCAACAAAAGGAATTGTACACCTTTCAAAATCTTCATATGGTTCACAATTTAATCAAGGAATCCAATGAACATTGTTAAACATAATGTAAGCATTTTCTATTTACAAATAAAATTTGACATCAATTGTATTATTTAATAAATTCCTTTTGATTCCTTATACAAGACTATTCCAATTAGAACAACCAACATAATTGTTTTGAAGGATTCAAAAGGATATTTATATAATTCCAATACATTCATAGATATTTTTATTTTTTCAATGTGATATTATTTTTAAGTGTAAGCACACAACACATAATGGTTATAATTTGGTAAATATTATATAACCCCAAAATTAACTATATAATCCTTTTGGGTAGGTCCTTGCCATGTTCATGTACCCCATGGCAATCATATTACTAAAACTACATATGTTCATATAACCTTCTTAAACCTCCCATCACTTTTTAATAGTAAAGTTGCAAAAAGAAAAGCATGCACACTTTCTTGCATTATTTACAAAGGCAAAAGAAGAATCAAGTTGGGAGATTGCATGAGATAATAAATTCTCAAAATATTGGTTATTTCACTTTTAAAATCCCAATTAGTCATTTTGATCTTATAGTTGCAATCAATATAAGATCCAACAAGAACATGGACTCCTTAGGATACACTTCTAAAAGAAATGGCATTACAATTTTCCTTTTGTCTTCTATTTAAAACATTAGCAATAAATGGTGGTTGTTATGAGTTGCTTCTACATAGTGCACACCTAAATTTATGAAACATAAATTGCCCAAAACACTAATGCGCTCAATTGACATACCTATGGTGTCAAAATTGTAAGCTTCCAAAATTTCAAAACTAGAAGAATGAACATGAATTTTTTCAAGCATTAAAAATATTTTAGTAGTTGACAAATGGTGCATCTCAACCATGTACAATCTTATCAACACATATTTATTTAACAAAACATGTGGGATGCTGCAATGTTTAACATGAAATTAATTATGTACAAGACATAAAAAATATCAAAAAATAGAACAAGAAAAAGGGTTTTACATAATAGTTGATCCAAGAATTACAATTTATTAAACACATTAAGGAGAAACACTGGGACGCTAATTGAAGTTCTTGGAAAACATTCAAAAGTTGTGTTAAGAAAAAAGAAACCCCCCAAAATGAAAGAATGAGTAGTTCATAAACCTACGGAAAAAACGGTCATTACATTTCACACTTCTCAACGTATGCCTTACCATAAAACTATTATTGCACTTCACACTTTTCAACCTAATATTCTTTTTATAAAAAGTTGTAATTTGCAAAAGAACAACCAATGACTTGCAACAAAAGAAAATAGGGCCATGAACTTTCTTCTATAAAAACAAAGATCCTTTCAAATTGCACAAAAGAATGAGCAACAACTTGCAATAGAAGGAAAGTGGAACACAAAAGCTTTGGGGGAATAAAAAAGAGAACCAATGGCAAAACTTTAAATGAAAGAAAAAAGGAGAGATGGAAAAAATGAATGAAAAGTGAGGAACAAAGGAGAGGGGATGGGCATCAACGATATGTAGAAAATGGTCAATCTTGAAATGGATTTGGAATTGAGATTTAAAAAAAACTTTGGATCAAGCCCAAGTTGAACTTGAAGTGTAAATCATTGGTTTAGTTTTAGTCTTTTTTTGACAAACAAATGAAAACAATATTTAATTCCTTTTATGGTTGTGCCCATGAGTGCTTCAACAATTCCAATTACAATTTCATTTTCATGTTTTGTTTCAATTGTGTACACAATATGTTGGAACCAAAATGGGAATGGTTAGTTTTGTCCCCCTCCTAACATTTCCATGGTTTAATTGTAAAAGTGGAATATGAAATTATTCTAAAAAAAAACTAAACACAAGATAAGTATGCCATTTAGGCAAATTTCCACCAAGAGATGCAATACTCTTGGAAATTCAAGTTTAAGTTTATGCCATTAAATTTTTTTCACCTATTGTGGCCATCAACCATGGGCGAAAATGTATGTGATTGGTGGTGCAACACAAGAGGTGAATTCACATTATTTCTTGTTTCACAAGGGTACAATGAATGTTTAAGGATCCATGAGGTTGCAATGACAAAAAAACACTAAACATAGCAAAAACAAAGAGATGGACAAAAGAGGAAAGAATGGGCATAACAAAATAAATTTTGAGGACTTAACTTTGAAGATTTTAAACTTTGAGCTTCAAATAACACATTTGTGCACAAGCAAGTATGGTTTGGAATTTTGGAGTTCAATGGTCAATAACAGACATATTTGTAGCTTGTTCAATGTTGAAGTGTTGAAGAGTTGTTAAGTTTATACAAGTAGTGGTGCTTTCAAACTTCAAATAGATGTTGCAATTTGCAATGTGCACATTCCAAAAATAACAATACATTTACGAAGTTAACTGTAAAATGCACAAACTTGAAAGCTAAGTGATGATGGAATTTAAACTTTTTGATCTATGATTTATACAATGCAGGATGTAAATGCTACACTATAAAATAGGGGTGGCAAAATCTCATGCGAATATGACATTAGATGACAACATAGTTTCCACACCAAAATAGGAAATGGCAATAAAGCTTGCAACAACCTAATCACAATGATGATGATGTTCACTTTCATAGGGTTGCAAGCAATGACAAGTTTGATGATGGCAAGTAGGTCATATTTTGTGAGATCAAACAAAGCCACAAATGATCCATGCCATCCATCAAATGACCACCTTACCTTTTGCAATTTTCATCACAAACTAGTGAAATCCATTTTTTTAAAAACTAAAACTAAGTTGGGTTATCACATGCCCTCTTCCCATGCTGCATTTTGGCAAAAATTCACCACAATAAAAAAATGATGATTTGACATACATTATTCTTATTACTATTTATACAATAATCATCTATATAATTGAAAATAATTTAAAAATCTCATCATGTTTATAAACACTTTAATTGAATTTCAATCAATGTGGACTTAATCATCTTAATCATGCTAATCATCATAAATTAAGCAATTAAGTCTATGGCATAAATAATTAGTTTGTTTTGACTAGAGCCACAAATGTTCAATGTTTAACATAATTAAATTTTCAATTGAAAAAAATCAATGTATAAAATCATGATTTGTAGTAGTGAAATCCTCTTATTTCCTTATCACACTACCTATGTAAATGGGTAAATATCATACCTACATAGGTAGGGAATGTAAGTGATTATTACATAAATATGTAAATAAGCAAGGCAATTGGTCGTTACTAGGTAAATATATATTAATGTTGTTTGATTCTTGATTTTGAATTGAACCTTAGTTTTGATTTTGAATTTTTCTTTTTTTGTCATTTGATAGAACCTCCAAAGCATTTTTGAGAATGCTTTTTTTAATATAAAACCTCATGTTTTGGAGATTTCCCAAAAGAGGAACCTAGGCCAATATAAAAGAAAGTTCAATTCAATCTGGATTGCATTTAATTAAAATTAATAATTTGTTTAAATAGGCACCATACATTCATGAAGTGGGGTATTGTTGTGGGGGAGAATAGGGTAAAGAACAATATGAAAAGAAAATCCCAACAACCGATGAAACAAGGGTAATGAAGAGTTGCACTCTTTTATTAGTTGGGAGGAGTGAGGAAAGAGGGGCTATTTTTTTTGGGAAAGGGGGAACCGATGGATTATCAATGAGTGGTTATCACCAAACTTCAGTTCCTTGAATTAATAATATTTGCTTGAGTTAGAAATAGAAAAATTCATGATGACACAATTATTATGTTTTGGTCTAGTGATGCAACATGCACCCAACACCACCACAATTTATCCCTTAAAGTTTTCTCAAAGTTGAATTGTCACAATTTAAAAACATGTTTTAGTTGTTGCACGTTTAAATAATCTTTTATTTATGTGACTAAAGAACTTAGGATAGATATGCCTATCATTGAACACTAGCCAAACATAGAACATTTTGACAAATCTTTTTCAAATTTTCTCCATTTTGAGTGATGTAAAATGTTATAAGAGCACCTTTTCAAGCTCTACAAATCATCTTTGAAATCTAAAGCCAAAGGAGCAACCAAAAAAAAAAACAATAAAGAAAATGTGTTTTTTCAAATTGCAAAACGCTTTTTTTTCATTTTGACCTTCCTACTTTGTTGGTGCATAACTTTTTCATTTTTTGTTGAAATTGAACGATTTGAATTGCTATGAAGTCATCATCTTAAGCTCTACAAATCATTGTGTAATTCTAAAAGCAACATAAAAATATTTAAGGATTTTTTGAAGAGTTCGAAAATGGGCTATGAACTATTCGATTATTTTTTGTAAAAATAATCTCACCCCTACTTTTTTCACCTCTAATCCATTTTTGCCAATTTTTAGTGTGACAACTACACCAAGAGGAGGGCTCCATCTACTCTTTAAACACCATAAACAAGAGGAACCTCCTACAAACCCTACCTTAAACATTTAGACACCAACCTGCCCACCTTAAATTGCTTTAGAACAAATTATAACTCCATCTATGTTTGAGTTTCAATTTCAACAAAAGATGATTTTAGACAATTTCAAACCTACCTTCAACAAAATTGGAAACATGGTATCCATATATCCCAAAAACTAGCCTAAAACTTGGACCTAACCAACATCATGAACTTGTCAACACTTGTAGACTGGTGTCGGTGGTTAGTTCATGGCTCACCATTGTGGTTAGGTATGGGATAGAGAACAACAATGAAATGTTTTTGTGTCCAAACACCATTCATTTGATAATGGTGTGCTAGTGATTGATGGTCCACTTTAACCCAAGAAATTTCAAATAAGACTTGTAACCAACCACAATAATTTTGTCATTAATGCTAAATAGACCAATAAGGTATAAGCACCACCATCTCTCTATCAAAAGTTATTTATTTTGAGACTTGTGCTACTTATTATTGAAAGACCTAATCTTTACATTGCAAATTGGCCTCACACCATCTTTTAATGTACAACTTGGTAATAGTCAGTAGAGCTTCACAATACAAGCATCTCTACTTTTTGATGAAACCCTACCAACAAAAAATAGACCAAAGCACCAAAAAAAAGGGGGAATACAAGGAACAAAATGGAAGGACTCACATTTAGGAAAGCAAAAAAGCCACCAAAGAGGGTGAACCACAAGGGGAACATCAAATTCCTAAACCCTCTCCATTTGCGAGAAGCATATCAAATAAGGAAAGAGGAGGACTTCTTGAAAGGATGCTTAGCCTAGAAAAACCTTCACCTATTGCAACAACCCATCTTAAAATAGAGACCATTACGACTGTTGTAATGCCACTTACACCCTCTGCTCATAAAATGCACGTTCAATTGAAAAAGAAGGACCTCGAATGCCTTTCACTCCCCATGCCATGTGGTAACCTTTACTAACTTTTACTTTAGTTGGTAAAGGTAATCTCTTCAATTGGGTGGATTCTTCACACAACTCCAAATTGTGGGATGGTGTGACCCAACACCTAGGAATTCACAATGCACTACCCCCCTCCCCCTCTCCCCTTCCCCTCCCTCTTTTTCTCGATTTGAGGTCATCTAGTTGGATGGTACCTCAATTTTAGAACCCCATGCATGGAACACTTTTAGAACCCTCAACCATTGGGAACTTAGCTGGGGAACAACAACCCAATGAAAAAAGATGTCTTGTCAACATATCATCCATCTATGGTGGTGCATTTGTGGGTGCTGGTTTAGGGTTAAGGGGCTTAAAGCATAACTGATTTTCCCCACCATTGATTCAAAGGCAAACCATCTCCCCACCCCCCCCAATTTCTTTTGCATTGCCCTTAAAAGATGGGCATAAGAACCCTTCTTTTTACAAGACATGGTTTTTGCTACTGCCCTGCCCAGAACTATCTCAAAGGGGGTTGCGAGTTAGTGTGACGGTGGGACATGGTCTTCACAACAAAAAGCCTAAAAACTAGGAACTCCATTTGGGATAATGCCCTTTATAACTCATTGAAAAAAAAGAATAATTCTCCAATTTTTTTTCCTTCTTTTTTGTTGCTGGGGTGGGCCACATGAACATATCACGCCAAAAACCATAATTGTTAAGGTCAATTACAACTACCCCAAAAAGCCAAAAAAAGACTAGGGAGTGAGTGCCCTACCCCCCAACCTGGTTGTTGGTGGCCAACTAAACATAACACTACCAGAAACCATGAGTGCAAAAGAAAAGAAAAGACGAACTAGTAAAAGAGATGACATAAATTACTATTTTTAATTCTAATTAAGTTTCGGCTTCATTAATGTAGATTAGATATTCCCCGGAATAGCCGGCTCTCGCTCTCCACCGTGGATCCAACGGTACAGTAACGGTCCAGATCAGCCGATGTCGACAAACGGCAGCCTCTAATGAATCAGCGCTAATTAGTTTCCTGGGCTTTTTCGCAACGTCTTTCTTTGGCAACGTTCGTGCGCACGAGCTCGCCATAAATAGCCGCACGGTCCACTATTACTTTACCCACCTATTTACTTACCTACCTACCTACCTACCCCCTCATCATCATCCACACCGGAATCAACTCTACTACTAAGTTACTAACTTACGCCCAGAGTGGAACTAGCACCCCACCAGCACACCATCCACTGGATGATTGCCCTTGATGACTCAGTTGTGGATGATCCTTAACTGAGTTACTCTAGCTGGTTTCACCTTGGTAACCCATCCTGTAATAATAAGCAGATCCTATACCTATATATATATATAGGTAGATAGGTATAAAAATAGGTGACTAGTGACTAGTAGCTAAGTGGATGGTTTATAGTGTATATACAAAGGTAAGGGGCTGTTTTTAACTACCTACTAGCACCCACCCAGCAGATGCCAGTTATGAGTTACATAGTTGTGGATGAACAGAACCTCAACTGAGTTGTTACCCTACCTGGTTAGGTACTAGTATAAAAATAGGTGACTGGTAAGTAAGTAGATGGTTTATAAATAGGTAAGGGCTGTTTTTACTACCTACCATGACTTGCAGGTAGGTAGTAAAAAAAAAAGCAACTGAGCTAACCACCATGGTTGGCTAGGGAACTGGAACTCAACAGAAAACTGTTGCTGTGACCACATCCATCCATCCATCCATCCATCCATCCTTCATGGTGCACACTGGTGGGAGTTGGTTCACACTCACCACCCCCTCTGCCTTTCTATTACAGTGATGTGTTGTGATTGAAGATTGAGAAATTTGTTGCTGTGAATTGAAATCGATCTGCTCGCATTGAAGTGTTGTAGTTTGCCAAAAACAATTATCAAATATGCTGCAGCAGCTCAGGAAGTGGTAGTGAAGAAGAGGAGGACGAGGAGGAGGGGGAGGCAGTGCGAGGCAGTGCAGAATCCAAACTCAGGAGGGATGTGGGTAGTAGTAGTGATGATGATGATGATGATGAGAGTCTGGTGATTCTTTTGTTTCTTGTTTTGTTTTTGGGTCCCTTTTGGATTGTAAGTATGATTTGTATTTTCAAGTTGGGTTTTTTTCAATTTTTTGGTCTTTCTGTTTGACGGTGGAAGGATTGAATTTGTGGGTGGTTAGTTTGCTTGCATTAGAGGAGAGGAGGAGAGAAGGGTCTGTTTGTTTGCTGTAGTCTCCAGTTTTTATATTGAAGTCTCTCTGTGTTGGGGGTAGATTTATGCAATTGTATGGAGGAAAGGTGAGATGGGTGAGTTCAGTTTGAGAAGTTCATAGAGAGATGCAACTTTCTGTGGATCTTGGTTGAATTGCCTGGAACTAAAATCAGAGGAGAAAGTGGAGAGAAGAAGAAATACGCAATGGAAGGAGACATTCCCAGCCCCTCCGTGCAGGCACAAAGATTTCCCTGCTTTCTCAAGACTGTAACAGAGAACAGCCTCAAAAACCGGATGGTAAGTCCCTCTTCCTTTTCACTGTGGAGCTTGCTCCTTCATTCTATGCAATTCTACAGAACCACAGCCCAAGAAAATTCTCACGCAACTGGCGTGTTATCTTTCGGCGATATGTGTAGATACGATTTTCTCAGTTTTCATGCCGAAAAATGGCTCCGAGGTCTTCTGCAGACAATTGTGAAAGCAAATGACATGGGTTTTGTTTTTCCTTCTGAATCTGGCATGCAATTCTACTCAAAAAGATGATAAAAGTGCGAGACTCTCAAAGTTTTACAGTTTTCTTTCTCATCAGACAAAGACATGTGTTGTATTTATTTCTTCAAGGAGCTGCAAATGTTTAGGGTCTTGTAATGGGTTTCTGACTCATGTCAGACACAGGTCAGTTGATAAATAAAATTAGACTCATTAGCCATCCAAGAAGCTGCTAATCACTTTTGCCTTGGAGATTAGCAAGGTTGATAAGTACCCCTTCCTTAATTACTGCTGCTTTTTTCTATTACACTAAATTGCACAAGTGTTCTAGAAAATCTCTTCTGGTCATATTTTTTTCCTTGGATTACTGAAGTTTCACATTCTGATGAGCACTGCTTTTAATCTCATTGTTTGGCCTCAGCATATTCCAAAACCATTTGTGGAGTGTTACGGTTCTGAATTGAAGGGTAGCATCAACATAGAAGGCCCAAGTGGTGAGGTCTGGCTTGCGGAAGTATCGATTGTTGACCAAGGACTGGATGGCTATTGGTTCAGCTGGAAAGCTTTTGCAACACATATTGGGTTGAAGAAGGGTGATCAGCTTCTGTTTACACTCATCGCCAAATCTCATTTCAATGTCCGTGTGTTTGATGAGTCTGGATTAGAATATTCGTCTGTGGAGAACAAATGGAATGCAGTTACTACTACTGACCGCAAGCGGAAAAAGAGAGAGGATAGTGACGATGAGATCCTGGATTCAAAATCATGCCACGATGTTCACAACAGTGGTGGTGATGAAAAGTTGGCAAGTGAGCAGCAGCCTACTGTGAGATCCTTTTATCAGGATACCAAATGCAAAGGTGGTGCAACAAGTGGTGGCACACTGGAAGCTGAATTAGTTGGTTATAATAGCACCAAAGATCTACCCAAGAAACGACTAAGTACTCGGATGAGGGGCATGATTGCCCACAACAAGTTCCCAGAAAAACCAAATGTGAAGCCTCCAAAGCCGAGCTCAAAAGAAAATATGCAGAAATGTGCACCTGGATTATATTCACAAACATGGGAATCAAGAAGGCGACCTGTTACCGAAGCTGAGCGGCAGAAAACTATGGATGCTGCACTTGCTTTGAAAACTGAATATCCCAGTGTTGTGGTGCTGATGAAGCCTTCACATGTGTATCGTGGATTCTGGCTTGTAAGTTCCTCAAATCCTCTCATTGCATGAAAGATTAGAGCTACTTATATGGAATTCGAGATGAAGCAAGGGCACTGAGTATATCATTGAATAGTAAGTATGATGCTCACCAATCTGGAATATTTGTTTTGCAGAACATCCCATGTGATTTTGCCAAAAGCCATTTTCCAAAGGAAGACACAGATTTAATCCTTGAAGATGACAATGGGTACAAGTGGCCTGCCAGATGGCTCAGGAATGCAGGCCGCAGGGGACTAAGTGGTGGTTGGGGTACTTTCTCAAGGGACCACTTTCTGGAAGAGGGTGATGTGTGTGTTTATGAGGTTGTAGATTCCTGTAACTGGAGGATAGTGGTTCACATCTTTCGTGTTGTAGATGTGAAAATCACTCCTGGATCACGAGGGGAGGGCTGCCTCCATTACAGAGTAGTAAAGGGAGCTGGCTATCAACATAAGAGCAGCTGGAAGAACTTGAAAGTCAACAATGCCCCTATGAAGACCCATTCTAGGAAATCACCTCATGTTTTCTCAAAGCTTCAGAAGAAACAGGGGCACAGCTGGCTGAAGATGGCACTTCAGAAACTAAGCCACAAAGCAACAGAACCCAAAACAGGAATGAGTAAAGCTGCCCCAGAAGGAGGAGTAATGATGGCTGATGACACACAAGTTGATATCAAACCCACATTCAAGGTCCAAAGTGTGAGCCCAAAGCCATCACACTGCAGTAGTGCTGGTCCTATTCTGGCAGGTGACATGGACAAGGTTCCAAACATTGACGTTTTAACAACTGGCCCAGAACAGTTGAGACCTTTTCTCAAGCAGTATTATGATGCTGCAAGGACTGACACTGAGGTTGATGTGAAACCCAAAGTCAAGGTTGAAAGTGGCACCCTCAAGACACCACCACCCTGCTGTGCTGTTCCTATTCCTATAGCCAAAATGGGGAAAGTTCAGCTTCCAAGCATTGATGTGAAGCCTAGCCCAGAACAGCTAAAGGCTGCACTAAGGCATGTTTGTGATGCAAGGAGCAACGGCTCCAACACCCATGAGGCAACAACATTGGCATCAGAAACTCTTGAACCAAGCCCAAAGCCAGTGTACAAAGTGAGCCGGTTGATTTCCCGGAGGATGAAGAAGGGAGCAGCAGAACGTGAATTCATGGTGGAATTAGAAGGGGCAGTTGCAAACAAAATGCAATCTGGGGCTGAAAGTAAGAATGGTGAAAATTGCTGGTGGATACCATATAGTCATTTTTCTCCTGATTTCAAAAGTTGCTACATTTAGTAAAGCAAAATCTCTATTATTGCCAATTGTTTTTGCACCATTTCAGTTGCTTGCTGTAACTCCAATCATCTCCAATTCTTAGTTGTCTTGCACCAGTTTTGGATGGTAGTTCCAATACGGTGATGAGATTTCTCCTCCCCATATCAAACTCTGGTTTCTTGCTGTAACTGAATTGTTTTGTCTCCATTTCTGGGTGCTAGTTGAACACCTCAACTATCATTTCTTTCATCAGAACAATATTAACATTGAAATTGGATTCCAAAAGCCTTGGTTTCACCCTTGCAGCAGAAGAATCAGAAGTTCATTCTTTTCAGATGTGGCTGTATAGTGTCCTGAGCTCTTTGTCATATGAAATCACAAATAATAACACTATGTGGTAAATTGTAGTGTTTAGGTAAACCCTAAACCAAAACAGGTTAGCATTTATAATTGTACAATTAGGATTATTGCAGGTATGTTGTGTAGCTTTGCATTTTTATTGCATGGTCAATTGGAACCTTCTGTGGTTCACCTTCTTAGGTGGTTCTTTTATCTTCTTGGACATGGGTCCTTCCATTTTGTTCTTTTTACTCCCCCTTTTTTGGATGCTTTGATTTATTTATGATTGGCAGGGTTTCATCATTCTGGATGTTCTCTTAGTGCATGCAAAAAAAGCATGTTTGGTTGCAGGCAATTATTTCAACAGAAGCTTGTTGGGGAAGCATCTCTATGGTGGTGGGAGGGTGGAGAAATATGGATTGGTGAGCTGAAGCTGAGTAGGAGTAAATGAAGAAACAAGTGGAATGTTTGGCTGAAGTTTTTGGGCACAATGCATTTTAGTTTGATGCTACAATTTTGTAATGTTGTTTTCCTGGTGTCAATGGTGACTATTGCTAGAATGCTGGGGTTGCTAGGATATTGGGACCCATCTGTGTGTTGTGAGCTATGTGTGGGCAATAAAGTGTGGCACCTCACTAAACAACTCTTGCCTTCGGTAGGGGCAAAGTAGAGGGATGGTAGGTTTCATGGTTAATTAGGAGATTTGAAGGGTGGAGAAAGTGAAACAACAAGTCTGAGAGGTACTTACTTTGAGAGTGTTTGGGACATGATAGTGTAAAGTTGTGACAGATCTTTTATTTTGGGAGTGTGCCTCTGTAGAGTGGGCATGAGAAGTTTCATCCTTTCTTTTTTGTTCATAGTAGATTAATTTGAACTATGTTCCCACCATGAGTGACGAATTGAGAGTGGATAGGAAATGCTTCCCTTTGGGTTCGACTACATTATCCAACAGTAGTGTTATTTGTCAATAACTCATGTCATTGGACTATGTAACTAGCAAGAGGTTGTTGGTTACTAGAAAGAGATGAGGTATGGGACTATGGTCAAAAGGGACTAGCATCAAAGGTAGCACCAATGACCTCTTGTTGGTTACTATATGTTCAAAATTAGTAGCATAAACCTCTTGTCAATGGATGAAAAGTCAATGAAACCTTGTTTCGAAAGGATGAGAATTCATATTGGATGTCATGTCCAAATGATGAATTCACGAGAAAGGAAAGGTTAGAGGTTATACTTGGTGACCACGTGGGGACAACATAGGAAGTAGGGTAGTGGTGTGCATGTATAAGAAGTTGTAGATGAGTTCATGAGAAAGGAAAGCTGAAAGGTTATGTTTGGTGACCACAAAGGGAGAAGTGTTAATAAATAGAAGACTTAGTCAAGTGCAAACATAAATCTTTATTGAAAGGAAAGTCCAACATGATGCTCACAACATGGAACATAACATCAAAAACTCCTCAAGGTTCTTGTCACATGAAATATACAAACTTGTGCAATGACAAAAAAGAAAGCAAAACCATCAACACCAAGGTATTTAATTAAAAGACCAAACCACAAATAACCAAACTAATATAAATAAATAAAATAATTCAACCTTGTGAAAATAACTTAGTTACTTCCTACTCTAGTAACTAATGAAATTTAACTAATTGAGCTTGCAATTTTAACAAAAAGAAGGAAATAGGGATAATGGTGTGCATGTATAAGAAGTTGTAGCATGTTGTTGCTTCAAAGAAGAAAGAGAGCTATCATGGTTGAGGGTTGTGCATAATGTAATTTTTTCAAAATATTGATAGTGGGGTTCACAAGGAAATTAGAGACATGTAGACTATTTTGAAAATGGACAAAATCAAAACAATTACACACATTCCTATTCAACTTTTAACATTCTTGGATCCATACACTTAGAACCTCCCATTGTGAAGAAATGCACAATGAAAAATTGTACAAAAAGATAAAAATTAAAAACAAACATCTAGGGCTAGAATGAAGCTAGATACGATCCTTTAGGTAATTCAAATATTATTTTATTTTAAAATAATTCTAGACTACATCCACATTCATAATTATCCAAGATCTCCAAAATCCTAATAATCTTATTGGAATTCTAATAGCTTTATCGGTCCTTCAAAACTTTCCATCCCCATTCCTTCACTAAGAGCATATTATTGGCACCTAATCAATTCCTTCTTTGTAGTCTACAATTGATGCACCACACATTCCTTTTACCTAAATTATAATCATTTTAGCCTTACTCCAAAAGCTTATCAATTTTCAAAGCTTCACATATTCATAAAGTCATTCATGTTGCCATGCAAAAAGAAATTCAGATCTTCATCGGATATCCATGAAAGCTTGAATACACAAATTAAAAAACATATAGAGATGGGAAATTAAACATTGGCCTTTAGTAGCACAATCTAAAGCCCAAAGACCCAACACCATTAATTTAGTGTTACAAACTGATATAAATTGATATATACAAGTCTTGAGAAATTTTATGCTAGTCACTATGACTTAATTGGTTTTTTTTCTTATCTTCCTTTACATAATAGATGACCAAACATACCACTTAGCTACATGATGTTCCTTGAATATTTATAGTTTGCTATGAATAAAAGGTGTTCATGTTGTAAAAACTTGATTTACTTGAAAGTGATGAATTTTGTTGGTTAACATATTTGTGTTTCATTTATGGTGCATTGGAAATCTAATGTTGTTGTAGGGTCCAATGTGTAGGAACAATTATGATTAAATAATTTAACGTTGAGATCATTTTCCATCATTTTGGTGGGTATTTTTCTTCCACTTCCTTTTTGGTCATGAACCCTTGATTGAAAGACAATTAATATACTATCAATACAAAATGAAATTTTTTTCCCCCTTTTCTTTATAACTATAATGCCCAAAGATGTCTATAGAAATATTTGGTGCAAACCAAAAAATTAAAAAATAAATATTCAAGGGCTTTTGGGAAAAGGGATTTTTTTTTTCAATATTTTTATACCTTAATTTAAACACATAATGAAAGTTTTAAGGCTAATATATGAAATTAAACTTCTTTTATCTACAATCAAAACCTACAAATAGATTCAAGAAAAACTTCAACAATTTTACAAAACACAAGTGTGTAAGCAAGAATTCCAAATTAACAATGAATTTATATTTTTCTCAAAACAAAATTGAGTTCATCTTCAAAATTCAAACATATGAATTCAAGTTTTTTTTCTTGTTTAAAGTTTTACAAAAATTGTCACGACCTTAACCTTGGGCTCGTAACCAAGGCAAGGGCATGGAAAAGTGTGGGTTGAAAATGAAAGAAAGTGTGAGGGAATGAGCCCACACACTCCCAAGTGGACTCCCATTTTGAGAGTCGAAGCCCCTATGGACTCCTAAATTTTTAGAAACTGACTTGAAGGGGAAAAATTCATTGGATTGAAGAGTTCATTATATCACTAGAAAGCTCTTAAGAAATAGATGTCTAAAATGGGTTCACATGATCCATTTGAATACTTACAACACAAGTTATGGCCGAAACGAGGGTCGAGAATCAAAATGTCATTTTGACACTCGACCACTAAAAGTCGGGAATGGCCTTGAATTACGTGTGTGTAGGTGGTGTGCCACATATTGTTGGAAAAATATTGACAAGGGCTACAACTTTGTTTCAAACTTCAACTTAATCGGAGGTTTGCACAAAAAATTATGGGCCCCCAAAGTGACAAGAATATTAATTTCAAGAATTTCGAGACTCCTAACTTGGGAGTCCCGTGAAAAATGACATTCGGGTGCATCTCCATGACTAATCATAGAGAATACTATAAGGGGGAAGGTGGTAGCTTTTTCCAAGTTTGGGCCGTGGTGAGTCTTATGAATCCGTGTATGCATGTGGTTCATTTGTGCACCAAAAGTATTCCAATTATGCACTAACTAATTTGTTGTTTGGTTTGTGCAAGTCATACGATTAATTGACATATTTGTCACTCGTCCTAATCCCCATCCCGGAATTCCAACACACCCCTCTTACCCCCAAAATGCTACGAGCTAAGGAACATACCCCAACTTTTTTTTCTTATATTGTTTTCACTTTCAAATTCACATTTGAGTCTTTCAAAAATTGGGGTGTGTAGAAAATTATTTAAATTTTTTTATTAAAAAAAAAATAGTAAAATTCAACCAATAAATTAACTAATAATCAATTTAGTTGGTAAGTAAACTAAACAATTATACATTAATCCAAATACAACTTCAAATCTACAACTATTCAAATCACAAATACTACCCATTTTATTCTGATAAATTTTATTTATTAGTATTAACCCCCTTGGAATATGGGTTTCATCTTTGGAAACTTTATACAACAAATCAATATTCTAAGGATTTATATGTTTTGAGTAACAATATCAATGGTTTAGAACAAAAATTTTAATTGGTGAAGTGTAGTTGAAATTAATTCAACTTGAGGTCTAAAACCAATTTGAATTTGCACAGATGTAGTAATTGATGTATTTGTAATAACAATTGTTTCATATATCTACAATGTAACATAAGTTTTTGTTCCTCCTTCAATATTATTAAGCTTTGCATTAATATTGATTGATGATCACCATGGGTGAGTAATAGTGGCATTTGCCATTATTACCAATATTACGCTAATAGTGGCATGTCCAGATTTTTATTAGTGGCACCAAAGTGGCACTAGTACTAGAGTGTAGACAAACTCCATATAGAGCAACACTATTACTTCTTGGCAGTGAATTGGAGTAGCCGTTTGTGCTGCTGGGCATGAAGGACACACTCGAGCCCAAAATCAGAAAGGCTCTGCCTGAAAATATCCTTCTCACGCCTCAGTCTGGAGAAATATGCTTCCACTGTCGAAGTGCCGAGAAAAACCAAAGCCAAGCCTCCAGCAAATTCAAATAGAGCCAGAAACCGCGATCCAAGAAGACCCCAACCATCCATAAACAAAGTTTTGTGATTGCAGGCATCGATGACTAATCGCAAGTTGTCCTCTGCATGATAACATCTAATTAACTCTCCGTGTTCTTCTTCGATGGTTTCAATATGTTGTGGTGTAAACTTGGCTGCCTGCAATCGTAGAATGTGCTTGCGAACGGTGACACAAAATTGGGAGCGCCCATACTTAACAAGCTCGTGCGGCATTACCGGTGGCAGCTGATCATTGGCGGTAGCTTGCTCATTGGCACAATTTCGCCTAGCAGTGATCGATGTAAGCTGCAAAGCAGCAGAAAGGAATGTTGAACCGACCAGTCAGAGAACGTGATGCCGCGCACCATTCTCAGAAGGGATCTCGTCGAGCTTCAAAGACACGAACGTTCCAAGACCCCGAACAAACTGCTCAACGCTAGAGAGTGGCGCCGCAAATTCCCCAATTGAGATGAGACCACCAGAACCAGCTGCTGCCTCTGTCATAGCCTGAAGCTCGGACTGAAGCAGTGGACCTTTGCCTCCCACCAGCCGGCAGAACATCTGCGATAGGTTAGATAGCTCGGCCACTTGCTGGGACACCAAGGTCGTCATTCCCTGGAGGCGCATGAACACCAGTGACGCTTCTTGTGCAAAAGAATGGATT
>Ga0116227_10004075_pt1 | contig 31925 bp, 34 predicted proteins | sample S1TSphgellanicum_FD_89693 | JGI IMG/M metagenome (GOLD analysis project Ga0116227, IMG submission 89693) | Host-associated microbial communities from peat moss isolated from Minnesota, USA - S1T2_Fb - Sphagnum magellanicum MG | ecosystem: Host-associated > Plants > Peat moss > Unclassified... | reverse complement strand
GCTGGTATCGATCATATCCTCGGTCAGGGCGCCCAAAATGCCGTTGCGGCCGGCATATAGCTTGCCGATTCGGTTGGGGTAGCGGCGCGCGGTTTCGATGACGCCGCAGGCCGAAGCGTTGATGACGGCGGTCACGCCGCCGGATTGAGCATAAAACGCGTTCTTTTTGGCCATGTCCACCCCGCAACCAGAGCGGCGCAGGATAGCTGATCAGCGTTGGTTTGACGATCTTACCGCCCGAAGGTACGGTAGCGCGCTTTCCACCAACATAAAGAATCATGCGCATAGTTCTATTGGGAGCTCCCGGGTCGGGCAAGGGAACACAGTCACAGCGGCTGGTGAAGGCTTACGGCATTCCCCAGATCTCCACCGGCGATCTGCTGCGCGAGGCCGTGGCCAAGGGTACTGAACCTGGTAAGCGAGCGAAGTCCGCGATGGATGCCGGCAAGTTGGTGGATGACGCCACGGTGCTCGACATGATTCGTGAACGGTTGAGTCGTCCGGACGCCGCGAAGGGCTTCATCCTGGACGGCTTTCCGCGCAACATCCCCCAGGCCGAGGCACTCGCGGGCATGCTGGAAGAGCTCAAGACGCCTTTGGATTCCGTGGTTTTACTGAATCTGGATCTGGGGATTCTGTTCAAGCGCCTCTCGGGCCGGCGAACCTGCGAGCTTTGCGGCCAGGTATTCAATATTTACACCTCGACGCCGGAAGCCTTGGCGCATTGCGCCAAGTCCCCGGCGCACAAACTCACGCAACGTCCCGATGACAAGGAAGAGGTGATCGGCAAGCGTCTCGAGGTGTACGAGGCGCAAACCAAGCCGCTGATCCAGCACTACACCGGTTTGGGGCTGCTGCGCGTGGTGGATGCGGACGCCGACATGGAAACGGTGTTCAACAGCATTCAAAGCGCTGTGCAGGGCGCGGCAAAGGCCAGCGCCTAGGGCTCGCCCTCAGGGCAGCGCCGCCTGCAAGCGCGTGCCGATCTCGGCCAAGCGCCACCCCGTCATGGCATGCGAGTTGCGTTTTCCCATTGCGAGCGCTTTCAGCTCGCCGCGCGGCGCCAGCACCTCGGCACTGACCTTGAGCTCGGCGGCGCGCGCATCGACGATTTTTGCCAGCGCATCGGCCAAAGCCCTTTGTTCCGGAGTGGGTCGCAGATCCTGGATGGGTTCCTCGCGCTCATCGGCGCCCGTGGCGTGGCTCATGGCTTCGAGCAGTGCCGCCGCAAGTTTACCGTTCATAGGCGCAATACGCTCCAGTGCATCGCTGTTGACCGGATTGGCCTGCGCGATCGAGAACAGCGCCGCATCCGCCAGTATCCAGGCGCGGGGCAGATCGCGGGCGCGGGCCAGCTGTTCGCGCCAATTGGCGATGGCTTTAGCGCGGGCGCGCGCCGCCGCCGGCAATTGACCGATGCCGCGCAGCCGCTCCCAAGCCTGCGCTGGATCCGGTTCGTACAAGCTCCGATCCTCGACGGCCGCGCAGTCCTCGCGCACCCAATGCATGCGTCCCAGCTCCTCGAGGCGCCGCGACAAGTGCGCATCGATGTCGCCTAAATACAAGACATCATCGGCGGCATAGTCCAACTGCTCGCGCGTCAGCGGACGCTTCGACCAGTCGGTCCGTGTTTGGCCCTTGGCGATGGTCACGTCCAGCAGGGTGTTCACCAATTCCGCGTAGCCCATCTGAGGTTTCAGACCGACACAGGCCGCGGCGATCTGCGTATCGAACACCGGAGAAAGCACCTGGTTGCTGACCAGATACAGCGCTTCCAAATCCTGCCGCGCGGCATGAATGAGCTTGCGAGTCTGCGGCGCCGTAAGGGCCGGCATCAACGCGTCGAGGCTGCCGACGTTGAGCGTGTCCACGCAGTAGATCATTGCGCCGACCTTGAGCTGCAGCAGGCAAAGTTTGGGAAAAAAAGTGCGCTCGCGCAGAAATTCCGTGTCGAGGCCGACGGCGGACTGCGCAGCCATTGCGCTCGCTAGCCCCGGCAACTCGTCATGTCGGTCGATCCAAATCGCCTCAGTCATATCTTACCGCGTGTACAATTTGGACTGGATTATGACTGAATCGATATGACGCGACTGCTAAAAGCATTCTTGGACATCGCGCTGTGGCGGAAAACCCCGGCGGTTCTACCCGCATCGACTTTTTTGTTGGCGCTGGTTGCGATCGCGGCCGCGTTGATCGAAGCGCTGGGAGATTTGCTGCCCCCGGGTCCGCGCAGCGCCATACTGCCGCGCGTGGTGCTGGCCGTGGTCATACCCTTGGGCTTCACCGGCGCGGTGCTGGCGCTCACCAGGCGCCGCCAACGATTCTTGCAGACCAGCAGCGCCTTGTTGGGGGTGGATGTGTTGGCGGGTGTGGTGTTGTATCCGTTGGATGCAGCGATTCGCCTGGTGGGTGCGGATCGGCCGCTGGCGTGGCCCCTCGGTGTGGCGCTGCTCGCCGGCTACATCGGTTATTTGTTGGCGGGCGTGAACATTTGGCGTGCCGCCCTCGACTCCGGCGTCCTGATCGGCGGCGCGGTGAGCGTGGGTTACTTGCTGCTGCAGATCGTGGTGGAGCAGCAGCTGTTGTCGCTGGCATGAGCAAGCACATTCACATCCTCGGTATTGCCGGTACTTTCATGGGCGGAATCGCCGCGATTGCCAAAGCGGCAGGGTATCGGGTCACCGGTTCCGACTTGAACGTTTATCCGCCCATGAGCACCCAGCTCGAAGCGCTCGGCATCGAATTCATTCAAGGCTACGGTGCGGATCAGCTGAATCTCGAGCCCGACATGGTGGTGGTGGGCAACGCCTTGAGCCGCGGCGCCGAGGTGGTCGAAGCCATGCTCGATCGCCGCGTGCCGTACACCTCGGGTCCCTTGTGGCTCGCCGAGCAGGTGCTGCGCGAACGTCATGTCATCGCCGTCACCGGTACGCATGGCAAGACCACCACCACCTCCATGCTGACGTGGATCTTGCAACATGCCGGACTGGAACCGGGGTTTCTCGTGGGCGGCGTGCCCAGCAATTTCGATACCAGTGCGCGTCTGGGCAAGCCGCCGTTCTTCGTGATCGAAGCCGATGAGTACGACACGGCATTTTTCGATAAACGCGCCAAGTTCGTGCATTACCGACCGCGCACCGTGATTCTCAATAATCTCGAATACGATCACGCCGATATCTATCCTGACGTGGCCTCGATTCGGCGTCAGTTCAATCAACTGCTGCGCACCGTGCCTCGGGCGGGGCGCTTGATCGTGAACGGTGAGGATGCCGAATTGTCTGCGACGTTGAAAATGGGTTGCTGGACGCCGCAGGAGACTTTTGGACTGCGGGATGGCGAGTGGTCGGCGCACATTGCGCCAGGCTCAGCCGCTGCGAAATTTACCGTCCATTTTCGCAGTGCGCCGGTGGCGGATGTCCACTGGGACTTGCTCGGCGAGCACAATGTGATGAATGCCCTGGCGGCCATCGGCGCTGCTCACCACGTCGGCGTAAGCCCGGCGCGCTCGGCCGCCGCATTGGGCGCATTTCGCGGCGTGAAACGCCGTATGGAAGTGCGTGGCGTGGTAAACGGCATCACCGTGTACGACGATTTTGCACATCATCCCACCGCTATCGAAGCCACGCTGCATGGCCTGCGCGCGCGCGTCGGCAAGGCGCGCATCATCGCGGTGGTGGAACCGCGCTCCAACACCATGAAATTGGGCGTGCATCGCAATGAGCTGGCGCCGTCATTGCAGGATGCCGATCAGAGCTGGTTTTTGAGTGCGCCGGAGCTCAGCTGGGATTTGGCCGCCGCGCTCGAGCCCTTGAGCGGACGTGTGCACTTCGGCGCCAGTGTCGAGGACTTGGTGCAGCGGTTGACGACCGAACTGCGTTCCGGGGATCAGGTGCTGGTGATGAGCAACGGCGGTTTTGGCGGGTTGCATGAGAAGCTGCTGACGGCTCTGCGAGCGCAAGCGTGAACTGGGCCCCCGAATCGATTGCCCTGTTTCCGCTCAACATCGTGTTGTTTCCGCAGGGCCGGCTGCCGCTGCGGATCTTCGAAACGCGCTATATCGACATGGTGCGCAACTGCATGCGCGGCAATCTGAATTTCGGCGTGGTCTTGATCCGTGACGGCGATGAGGTCGGGCCGGCCGACACATTCGATGTCGGCACCACCGCGAAGATCGTCGACTTCCACCAGCTCTCCGACGGATTTCTCGGACTGTCGTGCGTGGGTGAGCAGCGCTTCAGAATTTTGCGACGCAGCCGCCAAACCGATGGATTGAATCTCGCCGAAGTCGATTGGCTGGCGCCGGAGCCCGTGGTGGCGGTGCCGGCGCAGTATCAGCATTTGGCGGAACTTTTGAAAGCGGTGTTGCCGCAACTGGGCGAGGTGTACACCGGCATCACCATGCGCCTGGATGACGCGGCCTGGGTGGGCCACCGGCTCACCGAGATCCTGCCGATTCCGGCGGCAGAGAAACAATTCTGTCTGGAGATGGATGATCCCCTGCAAAGGCTCGAGCTGCTCGAACCGTTGGCGAAGCGAAAGTCAGAGGCTTAGGTTCACAGCGACCGATAGAATTGCAGGCCGTTCTGGCCGGGGTCGCGGAGGTGAAATTCGCGTGTTCCCCACGGCGTATCCTTGGGCGACGCCCACGGGCTGCCTTGACTGGTCGCGGGGCGCACGGCGCCGGCTGTTACAAATTCCTGGTACAGGGCATCGACGTCGGCCACCACGAAACGGTAAGCCGGACAATCGACGGGGTAAGCCCATTGCGCCTCGTCGGCCCACTGCAGGTGCAGTTGCACGCCGTCGCGCGTCAGGACAACGTACTTTGGATCCGTGGGGGTGTCCTGAAACGCCACGCTAAATCCTGCGCTTTGGTAGAAACGCACCGATGCTGCAACGTCGCGCGCGCGCAGCACCGGATGGATCGCTTGAAGATGGGTTTTCATGAAATCCTCGTTTTCGCCGGCGGCACCCAATTCGCCCGGCATAACCATAGCACGGCCGCAAGCGCCAGTCCCCAGGGCAGCAGCCAGTAGCCCAGCAGGCCGTCGAAACGCCCGACCCAGGCGGCGTAGGCCGGCGCACTGCCGCCGTCGGTGGCTTCTTGCAGCATGCGCAAGACAATCACCCAGCCGGCATGCAGCCCCAAGGCGACGGCGATGTTGCCGGTCAAGACACGCGTGAGACTCAATATCAGGCCCAGCAGCAGCCACGACAGGAATGAATCGAGCACCAGCGATGCATGCGCCAGCGGAGCGAAGGAGCGACCCAGCAAGTCGAAACCGCTGCGCCAGCTCACCTGTTCCGGCGGAATGCGGACCTTGGCGAAAAAATGCAGCACGGCGAACAGGGGCGCGGTGAGCAAAGCCGCGGTCCACGCTCCTGCCTCGCGTTCAATGGCCGTGTGCATCGCGCCGCGCATCACGGTTTCTTCGAGGAGCGCGACCGCGACGCCGGACGCGACGCCGACGCCGAATATTTTCAACACACTGGCTGCGGAAATGACAAAAGCCGGATCGATGACCCGTAGACCGGTAACCAGCAAAAACGCCGCGCCCAGCGAGGCGGTGGCCATGCCGATCAGCGACCAGCCGATGCTGACCTTCAAGAATCGGCGCCACGGCAGCCCGTAGCCGAAGTCCCGCTTTTTATCGAGACCCAAGTGCCGGCAAACCCAGATGAGCTCGGCGATGAGCAGTACCATGGCGATGCGGCTGGCGACGCGATGAAACGCAAAGTGGGCAAAATGGGTGGTCAGTTCGAAGACCGGATAGGCGAGGGCGGCGCCGATCACGCCCGCCAGTATGATGGCGCCCACGAACCAGGCGAAGGCGCCCATGCAATCAGCCTTTTGCCATCACGCGCGCCGCTGCTGCCGTGGTTGCTTCGATATCGGCGGCGGTGTGCGCCGCCGACAGGAAACCGGCTTCAAACGCCGAGGGAGCCAGGTAGATCCCCTCCTGCAGCATGCCATGGAAAAAGCGCTTGAAGCGTTCGACGTCGCAGGCCATGACTTTTTCATAGCGATCGACGTGGCGTTCGGTGGTGAAAAAGAATCCGAACATGCCGCAGACGTGATTGGTCGACAATGCCACGCCCGCCTGTGTCGCCGCGGACATCAAGCCCTCCATCAGCACCTCGGTCATGGCGAGCAGATGCTGGTGGAATCCAGGCACGCTGATGAGCTCGAGCGTGGTCAGGCCGGCGACCATGGCCACCGGATTCCCGGAGAGCGTGCCGGCTTGGTACACCGGCCCCAAGGGCGAGAGTTGTTGCATCACGTCGCGCCTTCCGCCAAAGGCGCCCACCGGCATGCCGCCGCCGATGATCTTTCCGAGGGTGGTGAGATCCGGGCGCACGCCGTACAACGCCTGCGCGCCGCCGAGCGCCACGCGAAAACCCGTCATGACCTCATCGAATATCAGCAATGCGCCGGTGCGGTCGCACTCACGTCGCAGCGTGTCCAGAAAGTCCGGTGCCGGTGGAATCAAATTCATGTTGCCGGCGACCGGCTCGACGATGACGCAGGCAATCTGCTCGCCGATCTGGCGGAACACGCGCTGCACCTGGTCCGCGTCGTTGTAATTCAGCGTGACCGTGTGCGCAGCGAGCGCCTTGGGCACGCCGGGAGAGGTCGGGACACCCATGGTGAGCGCACCGGAGCCCGCCTTGATCAGCAGCGAATCGGAATGCCCGTGATAGCAACCTTCGAACTTGACGATGGTGTCGCGTCCGGTGAACCCGCGCGCGAGGCGAATCGCGCTCATGGTGGCCTCGGTGCCTGAGCTGACGAAACGCACCAGCTCGATCGAAGGCATGAGCTGCGTGACCCTGCGAGCCAACTGGGTTTCGTATTCGGTGGGAGCACCGAAACTCAACCCATCGGCGGCGACCTCTTGGACCGCCCGAATGATCTGCGGGTGGGCGTGACCCAGTATCATGGGGCCCCAGGAGCCCACGTAGTCGATGAAACGCCGCCCGTCGGCAGCCTCCACGTGTGCGCCCCTGGCTCGCTTGAAAAAAATGGGTTCGCCGCCGACGCCGCGAAACGCCCGTACGGGAGAATTGACGCCGCCGGGTATGTATTGACAGGCTTCTTGGAACAGGCTCATCCGACCATGCTAAACAGCGAGACTGGCCTCGGGCAAGCTGAGTCGCACTTCGAGGCCGCCGTCCGGCGCGTTGCTCGCTTTGGCGGTGCCGCCATGCGCCTGCATGACGCGAGCGGTGATCGCCAAGCCGATGCCTTCGCCGCCGCTGTCGCGATCGCGGGATTCCGCGACTCGATAGAAAGGCTCGAAGATGCGTTGCAGATCTGCCGGCGGCACACCCGGCCCGTGGTCGCGGATCACGATGTCGAGACCGGTACTGCGCACCACGGAGATGTCCACGCTCGACTTGGGCGGGCTGTAACGTACGGCATTGCGCAGCACGTTCTCGATGGCGCTGCTCATCAGCTCGCGATTGCCGACCACCGAAGCATGGGCAGCGCCCTTGAGATTCACCTGGCAGTTCTTGATCGCGCCTTCAAAATTGGCGTCGCGCGCCACGGCGTCTATCATTTCGTCGAATTCGAAATTCTGGCGGTGGCCCAGGGCATCCGTTCCCTGCAAACGCGCCAGCTTCAACACCTGGCCTATCATCGAGTCCAGGCGCTCGATTTCCTTTTCGAGCCGGTCCAACTGGCGGGCAAAATCCGACGGGGGCTGGCGCGCGAGTCCGAGCGCCACTCGCATGCGCGCCAAGGGCGAGCGCAGCTCGTGTGAAATGTCGCGCAATAATTGCGTGGTCGCGGCGCGATTGGCGCGCAGCTGGTCGGCCATGGCATCGAAGTCGCGCGCCAGGACGGCGAGTTCGTCGCGCCGATCCTCGAGTCCGGCGCTCACGCGCACGTCGAGATTCTCCGATGCGAGGGCGCGCGCGCCGGCCTGCATGCGGCGAATCGGCGCCGTCAAGTGTTCGGCCAGCCACCAACTGGTCAGGGCACTGACGATCAGGGCGATCAACAGGATGGTGAGCGAAATCGCCGGCAAGCTCAGCGCGCCGAATATGCTCGGGCGGCGCAGCGTGAACAGCACGGTGTAGGTGGCGCCATCGGCGCCGACGATCTGCGGCGCCATCCGCGAAGGCCGGAAGTTGCGGTTGATCGCGGCGTTGTCGCGATTCAAGTAATCCATGCGGCGCATCGCGCCTTCGGGAAGCTCCCTTCCTAGTAGCTCCTTGCCGTCCGGCCCCACGATGAAAATATCCCGATCGCTCACCGCATCTTTGTTGGCGATCAGCCAGCGCTTCAGCGCCGCGACGCCGCCTTGTTCGAGCACCTCGGAGGCTTGGATGGCCGCGGAAGGCCGTCGCAGCGCCTCCGGTGGGTCGAATTCGCGCGAGGTGATGGTGTACGTGGTGGCGATGCTGCTGCCGACGATGAGCGCCATGGCCACCCAAAACAGCAGGAATATTCTCAGGAACAGGCTATGCATGGGCCCAAGTCAGGGTGTACCCGGAACCGCGGACATTCTTGATCTCAGGGTTGGTGCCGACTTCCAGATCCAACTTGCGGCGCAAATTGCTGATATGGGTGTCGATGCTGCGATCGTAGGCCACCAGCTTGCGCCCCAGGGCCTGCTCGGTCATCGACTCACGCGAAATCACCTGGCCGGCGGAACGCATCAGCAACTCCAGTACCCGGAACTCGGCGCCGGTCAGCGGAACTAGCTGGCCCTTCACATGCGCCTGATGCGTTCCGGTATTCAATGTGATCGGCCCGACGCAAAGTTCGTCGGGCGTGCGTCCCGAACCTGAGCGGTTGCTGGCGCGGCGCAAAATCGCGCGGATGCGGGCCACCAGCTCGCGCGGGTTGAATGGCTTGCTCAAGTAGTCGTCCGCCCCCAGCTCCAGGCCGACTATGCGGTCGACGTCATCGCCGCGAGCGGTGAGCATCAGTACGGGAGTGTCGTAGCTCGAGCCGAGTTTTCGCAGCACATCGAATCCTCCGACGGTGGGCAGCATGACATCGAGAATCACGATCTCGAATTCGCCCTCCCGCAGCTGCTGCAATGCATCGCCGCCGTCGTATACGCTCTTGACTTCGAAGTGTTCGGCGTGCAGATATTCGCAGAGCATGGCGCACAGTTCGCGGTCGTCATCCACCAGCAGCACACGCGCTTCGAAAGTTTGCATCATCATGACTCCTACTTTGGCACAGCGGTGCCCCGCTCCAAGTGGGACGGGCCGAATTTGCAATTCTTAACAGATCTTCGGCCCGCTTCCGACACTTGTTTGCACGGCGACGGCTTAGGATAGCGCTCGTTCTCATCACGTATTGGAGCAATGAACATGAATCCGATTCGCAAATTGCTTACGGCAAGCTTGCTGGCCGCCGGGGTGCTGGCCACCGCTGCCGTGAGCATTTCGATCGCCACCGCGGGAGATGATTCCGCCGCGAGCACACCGGGAGAAGGTCCTCACGGTTGGCATCATGGCCACCGCCACGGGCACGGCTACTGGATGCTGTCGAAGTTGAACCTGACCGATGCCCAGAAGGCACAGGTGAAGGGCATCATGACCTCGATGGGCCCGCAGATGCGCAGCCTGCATGAGCAGCTGCGTGCCAACTCCCTGAAGCTGAGCGGAACGGCGCCGAATGATCCGAACTACGCCAGCGTAGTGGCGGAGGTCAGCCAGGCGAATGCGGCGCTGCACGCGCAGATGATCACGCAGCGCGAGTCGGTCCGGGCCAGCGTGTTTAGGGTATTGACGCCGGCGCAGCAGCAACAGTGGGTCGCGCTGCAGGCGGAAATGCAGGCGAAGATGCAGGCGCGGATGCAGTCGCACCAGCAGGAGTGACTTGAAAGCCAGCGGGATCGTTGTCGTGACGCCTAGTGCTGAGTGGCGCCGATCCCGTCTTTTCTCAGCAGGTCGATGACGCTGCCGGCGCCAACCAGGTGGCCCGTTCCGACGATCACCAAATAGTTCTTTTCATCCTGGAGCAGCGCTTCAATCTTCGGAAGCCACTTGCGATTGCGCGCCACCAGGACCGATTGATAGAGCGTCGGATCGCGCCCAAACTCTGATTTCATCTGGCGTTCGAACCACTGCGTGTCCCCACGGTTCCAGGCCTTCACCATGGAGTCGACCTCGGTGGGCAGGTCGTGCGCTTCCTCGAGACTGGATAGCAGGTACTCTGCCTGCGCATCCAGGGTCAATCCCTCGAACAGGGCGATCTGATCGTGGACTGTTTCCAGGCCGGCCACCGACTTTGCATCGCCTTTCGCGCGCTGCAGGAAGTACATCTCCACGCCTGATTGGGGCTGGAATCCCAACTGCATCAGTTGCAGCTGGGAGATCGCTTCGGCGGCGAACCAGGGCGCGAATTGGTCGAACTGCGACAATTCGACGCCGACATCCCGGGCCAGGGCGGCGGCGTGATCGTAGCGCTGCTTGCCGAGGATACTTGGCAGATTCTTGCCATCGCGCAGCGTGGCGCTTGCCAGCAACTCGGTCTGCATGCTTTTCGGGTCGATATCCTGCAGATTCACCTCCATGTAGAGCGCCTGCGCATGACGATAGGCGTCGAGCAGTTCGGGCGCCAGCGGATAGTCGCTCGGCCGCAGCACGTGGATCGACCCGAGCAGGTAAACCGTATTGTGTTTGCCGTGAATCTCCCACAGGGCGTGGCCGGCACCGTCGGCGCGTGCCGCGGCGCCGGGCGCCGCTGCGCAAAGAAACGCGAGGCATGCGAGGCCGAGGATTCGTCGCACGGAGGGTATGAATTTCAGCCGGTCGCGCAGTGGCGCACGGCCGGCGCGTCGACCCAGTGGATCTGCGATTCGATGCTGCCGTCGGCGTGCAATTCGAAGGTGCGATAAGCGGGCGGCCTGGAGTCCACGGCGTAGCGCTCGCTGTTGGGGAGAAACTGGGCCCCCGTCGAGGGAGTCGCGAACAAGCGCACATCGCCGCGCCTGCCATCGTAGCTTTGGTGAACGTGACCCCACACGACGGCTCGGACGTTGGCATGCGTGTCGATCACGCGCCAGAAATCATCCGCCTGCGCGAGACCAACCCCGTCCAACCAGCGGCTGCCCATGGGAACGGGATGATGATGCAAGCAGACCATGGAGTGTCGGGTCGAGATACTGAGCGCGCTGTCGAGGCGCGCCAGTTCGCTCTGCGTCAGGCGTCCGCCGACATGTCCAGGATCGTAGCTGTCCAACATGACGAATTGCCAATCGCCGATGACATGCGAGCCGCAAATTTCGAACGGTGCGCAGTTAAGTTCCGCGCGCATCGCCTCCGGTTCGTCGTGATTGCCTGGGATGCACAGCACCGGCTTGCGGGTATTACCCAGTATGCTGCGAAAGCGCAGATAGCCGGAATTGTCGTCTTGCACGAGATCGCCGGTCACCAACATGGCTGCGTAATCGGGGGCGCGCGCGAAAGCGTCATCGAGCACCGCATGCAAGCTCGAATCGGTTTCGACGCCACGCAAGCGACCCGCCGCGCTGCCGTACAAATGGGGATCGGTGATTTGTAGAATCTGCATCGTGAAATACTAGCAAACCACCCCAGCGGTGATGGTGAACTGGGTCATGTAGACGGTTGATTGCGTTATACATAAAGAGACCCCATCGGTGTGAAATGCGACCAAAGTCACGCGACATTGCTGGTAAGCGATGCATCAGGGACAATAGCGGGCTTTTCCGGACGCGGTGCAAAAAAAAGCCAAATCCGGGTCACCCGGGCGCTGTCGGCGCTGTTTGACGAGGTTTTAAGGGGCAATCGACCAAGCGATGGAGAAAAACTGATGGCGATAAGAGTGGGCATCAATGGCTACGGCCGCATCGGGCGCAATATCTTGCGGGCGCTGTATGAGGGAAAGCACGGCGGCGATATCAAGATCGTAGCCATCAATGATTTGGGCGACGCCAATACCAATGCCCACCTGACGCGCTTCGACACCGTTCACGGGCGCTTCAAGGGCGATGTTCACGTCGATGGAGATTCCATGGTGGTGAACGGCGACCGTATCCGGGTGGTCGCGCAGCGCGATCCGACCAAACTGCCCTGGGGCGAGTTGGGCGTGGATTACGTCCTGGAGTGCACGGGCCTGTTCACCAGCAAGGCCAAGGCCTCGGCGCATCTGACCGCCGGCGCGAAGAAGGTCGTGATCTCGGCGCCCGGCGGCGACGATGTCGATGCCACCATCGTTTACGGCGTGAATCACGGCGTGCTGAACTCAAGGATGACCGTGATTTCCAATGCCTCCTGCACCACCAATTGCCTGGCGCCGCTCGTAAAAGTGCTGCACGAGAAGATCGGCGTGGTGTCGGGCGTCATGAATACCATCCATTCCTATACCAATGATCAGGTGCTGACCGACGTGTATCACTCGGACCTGCGCCGCGCACGCTCCGCGACCATGTCCATGATTCCGACCAAGACCGGCGCCGCCGCGGCGGTCGGGTTGGTGCTGCCGGAGCTCAAGGGCAAGATCGACGGATTCGCCATCCGCGTACCGACGATCAACGTGTCGTTGGTGGATTTGAGTTTCATAGCGGCACGCAAGACGTCGGTGGAGGAGATTCACGCGGCCGTCAAGGCTGCCGCCACCGGCCCCTTGAAGGGCATCCTGGCCTACAACGACGCGCCGCTGGTATCGATGGATTTCAATCACGACCCTGCATCCTCGACGTACGATGCGACCTTGACCAAGGTGATCGATGGCACGCTGGTGAAGGCGTGCTCCTGGTATGACAACGAATGGGGATTTTCGAACCGCATGCTGGACACCACGCTGGCGTGGTCGAAAGCGGCTTAGAAGGTGTGTCTTGAAAATCAAAACAATGTCCGACTTGGATTTGCACGACAAACGGGTGCTGATTCGTGAGGATTTGAACGTACCGATCAAGGACGGTCAGGTCTCGAGCGACGCGCGCATCCGTGCGGCGCTGCCTACTTTGCGGGCCGCGCTCAACGCGAAGGCGCGGGTTCTGGTGATGTCGCATCTCGGGCGCCCCGAGGAAGGCCGCTATTCCGACGAGTTTTCACTGGCGCCGGTGGCCAAGCGCCTGGCGCAGCTGCTCGGCGTGCCGGTCGCGCTCAAGCAGGACTGGCTGAAGGGCGTCGAGGTGGGTCCCGGCGAGATCGTGCTGCTGGAGAACGTACGCTTCAACAAGGGTGAGAAGAAGGACGCGGAAGACCTGTCGCGACAAATGGCCGCCTTGTGCGATGTATACGTGATGGATGCCTTCGGCACCGCGCATCGCGCCGAAGCCAGCACCCACGGCGTCGCCCGGTTTGCGCCCATCGCATGCGCCGGTCCCTTGCTGGTGAGCGAATTGTCGGCGCTGGAGAAAGCGCTGGAGAGTCCGGCACGGCCGCTGCTGGCCATCGTCGCGGGCTCGAAAGTGTCGACCAAGTTGACGGTGCTCGAAGCGTTGCTCGGCAAGGTCGACCAGCTGATCGTGGGCGGCGGGATTACCAACACCTTTCTGGCTGCGCTGGGCTTCAAGGTGGGCAAGTCGCTGTACGAGCCGGCCATGCTGGATGTTTGCAAACGCTTGTTGGAGCAATCCCAGAAGCGCGGTATCGTGATTCCGATGCCAACGGATGTGGTGGTGGCCAAGGAATTCTCCGCCAAAGCCGAGGCTGACGTTAAGCCGGTAGGCTCGGTTGGGCCGGAAGACATGATTTTGGACATCGGCCCGGACTCGGCGGAAGCCATGTCTGCGCTCATCGCGTCGGCCGGCACCATTCTTTGGAACGGCCCCGTGGGGGTGTTCGAATTCGAGCAATTCGGCGAGGGCACCCGCACGATTGCCACGGCGATCGCCCGCAGCAAGGGGTTTTCGTTGGCGGGCGGCGGCGACACGCTGGCCGCCATCGAAAAATACGGGATCGAGGACAGCATTTCGTACATATCCACGGGCGGCGGTGCCTTTTTGGAATTCGTCGAGGGCAAGAAGCTCCCGGCGGTCGACATTCTGGAGCAGCGGGCGGCATGAATTCGAATCTGCGCAGCACCAAGATCGTCGCGACCTTGGGTCCGGCCACCGATGATCCGGAAGTGCTGGCAGGCATCGTGCGGGCGGGCGTGGACGTGGTGCGCCTGAATTTCTCCCACGGCGTCACGGCCGATCACGAGCGCCGCGTCACCCTGGTACGTGAAGCGGCCCGCCTGAACGGCCGCTACGTCGGTGTGCTCGGCGATCTGCAGGGACCGAAGATTCGCATCGATCGCTTCAAGAACGGCAAGATTGAACTCAAGGACGGCGCCGACTTCACGCTGGACGCCTCATTGGCGGTCGACGCCGGCACCCTGGAGTCGGTGGGGATTGCGTACAAGAAATTGCCCACGGACGTGTTCGCCGGCGACGTGCTGCTGCTGAACGATGGCCAGATCAGTCTGCAGGTCACCGGCATCGAGGGCCCGCGCATCAAGACCCGCGTACTGGTGGGCGGCGAGCTCGGCAACAACAAGGGCATCAATCGGCAAGGCGGCGGTTTGTCGGCCGGCGCATTGACCGACAAGGATCGAGAGGACATCCTCACGGCCGCGCGTTTGAAGGTGGATTATCTCGGCGTGTCGTTCCCGCGCGATGCCGCGGACATGGACGAGGCACGCGGGCTGCTGCACCAGGCCGGCGGTCATGGTCTGCTGGTGGCCAAGATCGAGCGCGCCGAAGCCATCACCAACCTGGCCGAAGTCACCAAGGCGAGCGACGGCGTGATGGTGGCTCGCGGTGATCTGGGCGTCGAGATGGGCTATGCCGAACTCGCCGGCCTGCAGAAGCTCATCATCCAGGAGGCGCGGCACCAGAACAAGGTCGTCATCATGGCGACGCAGATGATGGAGTCCATGATCACGGCGACCATTCCCACGCGCGCCGAGGTATCGGACGTGGCCAATGCCGTGATGGATGGCGCCGATGCGGTGATGCTGTCGGCCGAATCCGCGTCGGGCAAGCACCCGGTCAAGGTGATCGAAGCCATGTCGCAGATCGTGATGGGCGCGGAAAAATATCAGGTCGCGCATGTGCGTGAGCGCCAGCGGCAGGATGGTTTTTTTGCCCAGACCGACGAGGCGATCGCCGCCACGGTCATGTATACGGCGAATCACCTGCAGGTCAAAGCCATCGTGGCGTTGACCGAATCGGGTTCGACGGCTCTGTGGATGTCGCGGGTGCGCGCCGACATTCCGATCTATGCCTTCACCCGCCACGAAAGCACGCGCTGCCGCGTGACCCTGTACCGCGGCGTGCATCCGGTGGCCTACGACATCGAAGATCGCGGCGAAGCGGTGTATTTTTCCATTTTTCGCCGCCTGCTGGGCATGCGCCTGGTGGCCGAAGGCGATCACATCATACTGACCAAGGGAGAATTGAGCGGCATCTCCGGGGGAACCAATTCCATGCAAATCCTGCGAGTGATCCGCAAATAATATGAGCAATGAATTTCGCGGCACCGATCGATACATCGCCACCGACGAACTGATGGCCGCGGTGAATGCCGCGGTCGTGCTGTCGCGGCCGCTGCTCATCAAGGGCGAGCCGGGCACCGGCAAGACGCTGCTGGCCACGGAGATTGCGCGCTCGCTCGACAAACCGTTCTTCGAATGGCACATCAAGTCCACCACCAAGGCGCAGCAGGGATTGTACGAGTACGACGCGGTGTCGCGGCTGCGCGATTCGCAGCTGGGCGATCCGCGCGTCAAGGACATCCACAACTACATTCTCAAGGGCAACCTCTGGGAAGCCTTCGACTGCGATGTGCAGCCGGTGCTCTTGATCGACGAGATCGACAAGGCCGACATAGAATTCCCCAATGATTTGCTGCGCGAACTCGATCGCATGGAGTTCTACGTCTACGAAACCCGCGAGACGATGCGCGCCAAGCACCGGCCGGTCATCGTCATCACCAGCAACAACGAGAAGGAATTGCCGGACGCTTTCTTGCGGCGCTGTTTCTTTCATTACATCCGCTTTCCCGACACCGCCACCATGACGCAGATCGTGGACGTGCATTTTCCGAACTTGAAACGCGAGTTGCTGCATGAAGCACTGACCACGTTCTTCAAGATCCGCGAAACGCCGGGCCTGAAGAAAAAACCCACCACCTCGGAACTGTTGGACTGGATCAAGCTGTTGGTGACCGACGACATTCCACCCGAAGCGCTGCGCAGCGACGACGCGAAGAAGCTCATTCCGCCGCTGTACGGTGCCCTGTTGAAGAACGAACAGGATGTGCACCTGTTCGAGCAGCTGGTTTTTCTCAATCGCCGGAATGCTCGTTAAGTTCTTTTTTCTGCTGCGCAAGACCGGCGTTCCGGTTTCGATCACCGAACTGTTGACCTTGCTCGCGGCCTTGAAGGCCGGACTCGGCGAATTGAGCGCGGAACGCTTCTATTACCTGGCGCGCACCTGCCTGGTGAAGGACGAGCGTTTCTACGACCGCTACGACCGGGCGTTCGCCGCGCACTTCAAGGGCGTCGAGGATTTGTTCGCGGCATTGGAGCGCGAGTTGCCGGCCGATTGGCTGCAGCAACTCACGGTGCGCGAGTTCAGCGACGAAGAAAAGGCGCAGGTGGAGGCCTTGGGCGGCTGGGACAAGCTGATGGAGACGCTGAAGAAGCGCCTCGAGGAACAGAAGGAACGACACCAGGGCGGTTCCAAGTGGATCGGCACCGCGGGCACCTCGCCGTACGGTGCCCACGGCTTCAATCCCGAAGGCGTTCGCATCGGTCAGGAGGGCGGGCGCAATCGCAGCGCCGTGAAGGTCTGGGACAAGCGCGAATTCGCCAATCTCGACGACAAGGTGGAATTGGGGACCCGCAACATCAAACTCGCCCTGCGGCGCTTGCGCAAGTTCGCGCGCCAGGGCGTGCCGGACGAGCTAGCCCTGGCAGATACCATCGATGCCACGGCGCGCTCCGGCGGATGGCTGGATATCAAGATGCAGGCCGAGCGCCGCAACGCCATCAAGATCTTGCTGCTGCTCGACATCGGCGGCTCGATGGACGATCACGTCAAGACTTGCGAGGAACTGTTCTCCGCCGCCAAGAGCGAGTTCAAGCACCTGGAGCATTTCTATTTTCACAACTTCATTTATGAGGCGCTGTGGAAGGACAACCGCCGGCGTTTCAACGAGCACACCTCCACCACGCAAATCATCCGCACCTACGGGACGGATTACAAGTTGATATTTGTGGGAGATGCCACCATGAGTCCCTACGAAATCACCCACGCGGGCGGCAGCGTGGAACATTGGAATGCGGAGCCGGGAACTACATGGCTCAATCGATTGATCACCCATTATCCGAAATTCGCCTGGATCAATCCGCAGCCGCAGTCGCGCTGGCGCCAAACGGCCTCCATCGAAATGACGCGCGAAATGCTGGAAGGCAGGATGTATCCACTCACCCTGGCGGGCCTCGATCAGTGCATCGACGCGTTGACGTGAAGTTGATCTTCGGCTTAACGGCCGCTTGGCTGCTCGGCGCCACCGCGCAGGCCGACACGGTGCTGCATGCGGCGCGCCTGCTCGACATCGAATCCGGGCGCATCCTTGCACCGGCTGAAGTGTTGGTGCAGGGCGAGAGAATCGCCGCGGTGGGCAGCAGCGTGGCGCATCCTCAAGGCGCGGAGCTGATCGAGCTCGGCGACTGCACGCTGATGCCCGGCCTGATCGACGTACACGTGCATTTGTTTTTGCACCCCGGCGATGAAGATTTGCAGACGGTGCAGGAGTCGGTGCCGGCCAGGACGCTGCTCGCGGCGGCGGCCGCGAAGGCGGACTTGATGGCGGGGTATACGGCGGAACGCGACATGGGCACCGAGGGCGCGGGATCGGCCGATACCGCGGTGCGCGATGCGATCGAACACGGCTTGATTCAAGGTCCGCGGCTGCGCATCAGCGGCAATGCCATCGACATCCTGGGCGGTCACGAGGACGCCAATCGCTTCAATCCCGAGCAGCATGTGCTGTCCAACGCGACCTATGCCAATTCCGCCGAAGAGTTGGTGGCGGCGATTCGCGAGCAGCACAAGCAGGGCGCGGATTTCGCCAAGATCTACGAAACCGGCCACGATGAAATGCGGGATGGCGTGCTGCATACGCCGTATCAATACACCTTGGAGCAGCTGAAGGCGGCGGTCGCGGAAACGGCGCGATTCGGCAGCGTGGTGGCGGTGCATGCCCAAGGCGAGCCGGGGACGCTGTATGCGGCGCAGGCCGGCGTCGCCTCCATCGATCACGCGACGCAGTTGAGCGCCGAGACCATGCGCTTGATGAAGCAGAAGAACATCCCGGCCGTGCCGACCTTTGCGGTGTTCGAGTTCTTTCACGAACAAGCCATGCTGGACTACAAGGTCAAGGAATTCAAAAAGCAGATCGCGGCGGGGATTCCCTTCGCCGTCGGTTCGGATGTCGGACCCTTCCCGCATGGCACCCAGGCGCGCGAACTGGAGCTGATGGTGAAGTTCGGGATGAAACCGTTGGCCGCGCTGCAGGCCGACCTGCTGAACGGTGCGAAATTGCTGGGCTGGGGCGGTCAGATCGGCGCGCTGAAGGCGGGTTACTACGCCGACATCATCGCCGTGCCAGGCTCGCCGTTGGAGGACATCGCCGCCCTGAAACGCGTCGCCTTCGTGATGAAGGATGGCGTGGTCGTAAGACCCATCGCGCACTGATATGCCGGCCGCGCCGCACAAACTGGGCCTCGTGCTGACGGGCGGAGGCGCGCGGTCAGCCTACCAGGTCGGAGTTCTGAAAGGTCTGACCGACCTGATGCGGCGCGGATCGGCGTGTCCCTTTCCCATCATCACCGGTACCTCGGCGGGCGCGGTCAGCGCGGTGGCGCTGGCGTCGGACGCGGCGCATTTCAGACGCTCGGTGTATGCGATCGAGAGCGTGTGGCGCGAATTTCGCGTGCACCATGTATTCAAGGCCGATTCGTTGAGCATGCTGCGCTCGGGCCTGCACTGGCTGCTGGCCTTCATGACGGGCGGATGGCTGGTGCAGCCGCCGCATTCGTTGTTCGACAATACGCCGCTGTGGGATTTGCTGAAGATCAAGCTGAATTTCAATGGCATTCCGCGCAGTCTGTACAAACAACACTTGAAGGCCATCGGCATTTGCTCGACCTGTTACGGGGATGCCGATTCCGTCACCTTCTTCGCCGGTGCTGCCGACGTCATGCCTTGGGCGCGGGTGGCGCGCAAGGGCGCGCGCGTATCGCTCACCTTGGAACATCTGATGGCGAGCCTGGCCATCCCGTTCTTGTTCCGGCCGGTGTGGTTGCATGACGCCTATTTTGGCGACGGCGCCATGCGCCAGACCTCGCCCTTGAGTCCGGCAATCCACCTGGGAGCCACCCGCCTGTTCATCGTCGGCGTGAATGACCCGCCGCCCACCGGTGCCGGCGCGAGGCCACCGCCCATCGAGCCCACCTTCGGGCAAATGTTCGGGTTCATGCTGGATTCGTTGTTCATGGATCAGTTGCACGCGGATCTGGAACGGCTGAAGCGCTACAACGAGAACTCCGGATTGCGGCAGATCGATACGCTGGTGCTGACGCCCTCGAAGGACGTGAACGAAATAGCGCGCCGCCACGCAGGCGAATTGCCGCGTTCGCTGCGTGCGCTGCTGCGCACGCTGGGCGCCAACAATTCGGCCAGCACCTTGCTGCTCAGCTATCTATTGTTCGAGCGGGGCTTCACGCGCGAATTGATCGCGCTGGGATATGCGGATGCGCAGGCGCGTGCCGCGCAGATCCGCGACTTCCTGCTGCTGGAGCAGGCGCCGCGCTACCGTTCAGTGCGCGCCTAGGGCTACGCGCCCCGGTCCTTCTGCAGGGTGTCGTGGCGGGTCAGTACCTGGGGGTGGGTCTTGCGAAAATGCTCCGCCAGATGCTCGGCGATGTAGACCGAGCGATGCTGGCCGCCGGTGCAGCCGATCGCGATGGTCAGGTAGCTGCGGTTGGCCTGCGAGAACTCCGCCACTCGCCGCTCCAGAAACGCGGTGAGGTCGGCCAGCATCCCGGCGACCGCAGGAAAACCCGCCAGGTACTCGATGACGGCGCCATCGCGGCCGTTCAAGTGTCGCAATGCCTGTTCCCAATAGGGATTCGGCAGGCTGCGCACGTCGAACACGAAATCGGCGTCGCCCGGAATGCCGTGTTTGAAACCGAATGACTCGAACATCAGCGACAGTCGTCCTTCGCGGCGCCGGTCGATGCGATCGCGAATGATTTCGCGCAGCGCATGCACCCCCATGTTCGAGGTATCGATGACGAAATCCGCGGCGGCGATGATGGGTTCGAGCAGCCGGCGCTCCGAGTCGATGGCTTGGCGCAGGCTGATGTCACCCGTCACCAGCGGATGCTTGCGGCGCGTTTCGGCGTAGCGCTTCAGCAGCACCTCCTCGGAAGCATGCAGGTACAGCACGTCGCAGGCGATGCCGCTGCGTTTCAGCCCATTGACCAGCGCCGGAATGGTCTCGATTTCATTCGGCCGGTTGCGGGCATCCAAGCCCACCGCGGTACGCGGATAGGTGTCCCCCATGCCGCGCACCGTGTGGGAGATGAAGGGCTTGAGCAGCGCCGCGGGAATATTGTCGACGCAGTAAAAATCGATGTCCTCCAGCATGTGGAGGGCGACGCTCTTGCCAGAGCCGGATAAGCCGCTGACGATGATCAGCCGCATCTATTGGGAGGCGCGAGCCTTTATGACCTCGACGGCGTGGTGATCGGAGGATTTTTCCTTGTGTTTCTTCACGCAGCGATCGAGTTTGTCGGCCAGCGCGTCGATCGACGCATACATATTGGCTTCGGTCGCATCGGCATAGATCTTGTTGCCGCTCATCATGACCGTGGCTTCGGCCTTGTGGCGGGATTTTTCCACCGTGAGCACGCAGTGAACGTCAATCAATTGCTCGAAATGCCGTGAGATGCGCTCGAATTTCTTCAGAACATAGGCGCGCATTGAGTCCGTGACTTCCACATGATGACCAGAAAGATCGAGCTGCATGGGCTTTCTCCTGCTCTTGGTTGATTCTTAAGACGCGCGGGCCGCGGCGCGCTTCCGTTCGTTGGACGGAGCGATCTGCATGCCTTCGCGATACTTGGCAACGGTGCGGCGTGCCACCGGTATGCCCTCCTGGGACAGAATCTCCGCCAGCTTGGCGTCGCTGCACGGGTTATCGGGATTCTCCTGCAAGATGAGTTTTTTGATCTTGGCGCGGATGGCGATCGAGGACATCTCGGTGCCGTCGGCCGCGGCGACGTGGCTGGAAAAGAAATAGCGAAATTCGAACACGCCGCGCGGCGTGTGCATGTACTTGGCGGTGGTCACGCGCGAGATGGTGGACTCGTGCATCTCCACGGCCTCGGCCACGTCCTTCAAAATCAGCGGCTCCATGGCCTCCTCGCCGATCTCGAAGAAATTGGTCTGGCGCTGCACGATGCAGCGCGCCACCTTGATCAGCGTTTCGTTGCGGATCTCCAGGCTGCGCATCAGCCAGCGTGCTTCCTGCAGCTGGGTGCGCAGCATGGCGTGGTCCGGGGAGCGCGAGATCAGGTTGGCGTAGCCCTGGTTGACGCGCACGCGGGGCACGGTGGCCTGGTTGATCTCAACGGTCCAGCCGTGCTCGGTGCGGCGCACGAACACGTCGGGGATGACGTACTCGGCCTGTGCCGGGTTGACCGCGGCGCCGGGTCGCGGATGGCAGGAGCGCACCAGCGCCAAGGCCATTTCCAAATCGCCCTCGCTGCAGCGCAGCTGGCGCCGCAGCAGCACCAGCTGCTGATTGGCGACCAAATCCAGATGTTCGAGCGCCACGCGGATGGCGATATCGCGGGCGGGCGTGTCGCGATCCAGTTGCTTGAGCTGCAGAGCAATGCATTCACCGAGGTTGCGGGCGGCGACGCCGGCCGGTTCCAGGGATTGTACGGCGGCCAGCACCCGCTCCACGTCCGCCATCGAGGCCTCGATCTCGGGCAGCAAACTCAAGCGGATGTCCTCGAGGCCATCTTTAAGGTAGCCGTCATCGTTGATGGCATCGGTGATGACGTGGGCGATAGCCATGTCGACGGCGGACAGCTTGGCGAGTTCCAACTGCTCGATCAGCTGCTCCTGCAAGGTCTGGCCATGCTGATCGCTGAAATCACTGCTGCGGTCATCATCGCCCGACCAGGGCGTATCCGAAGGGCCGCTGGTCTGCTCACCCCAAGCCTCATCGGCGATTTCCACCTCCGGAGTCTCGCGCTCGTCCACCGGTGTGCTGTTGCCATCGAGCTCTGCATACTTTTCCTCGACGCGAACCGACTCTTCGCGGATGACATCGGGAATGATGTCCGAAACCTCTTCTTCGCCCTCGAGCATCACGTTGGTTTCGAGGGTTTCACGGACATGGGCCTGAAGGTCCAAGGAGGGCAGCTGCAGCAACCTGATCGCCTGCTGTAGCTGCGGCGTCATGGTGAGCTGCTGGCCGATGCGAAGCTGCAGACTTGGCTTCAACATATTTCTTTCAACCCAAGCCTACAGTTTGAAATCCTGACCCAAGTACACCTCACGGACCTGCGGGTTGGCAAGAATCTGGTCCGCAGAACCCGCGGCAAGAACGGTACCTTGACTGACGATATAGGCTCTGCCGCAAATACCCAAGGTCTCCCGCACATTATGATCGGTTATCAGCACGCCGATGCCCTTGTCTGACAAGTGCTTGATAATTCGTTGGATATCGGCGACCGAAAGAGGGTCCACCCCGGCAAATGGCTCATCCAGCAGCATGAACTGGGGATCCGCGGCCAAAGCGCGGGCAATCTCCACCCGCCGGCGCTCGCCGCCCGACAGGCTCAATCCCAGGCTGTCGCGGACATGGTCGATGTGAAGCTCTCCCAAGAGCTCCTTGAGCCTCTCTGCCCGCCCTGCGCTGTTGAGCTTAGGTCTCGTCTCCAGAATGGCCAGGATGTTGTCTGCGACCGAGAGCTTGCGAAATACCGACGGCTCCTGGGGCAGGTAACCCAACCCGAGTTGGGCCCGCCGGTGCATGGGCAGGCGGCTGATATCGCGTTTATCGAGGAAAATCTCACCCTTCTCGCAGCGCGACAAACCCACCATCATATAGAACGCCGTGGTTTTGCCGGCACCGTTGGGGCCTAGCAGTCCGACCACCTCTCCGCTTTCCACCTCGAGGGACAAATCTCGCAGTACCTGCCGTGATTTGTAGCTCTTGGCGAGGCTCAGCGCTCGCAATACGCTCATGGCTTGGGGGGCGTCGCAGGAGGAGTCTTGGGCGGCGGGGGCGTGATGACGAAATGCACGCGTTGCGAATCCTGATCGGCTGCCTCCGCGGAGGAAACCTGGCGGGCGACGTCGTATTTCAACGATTCGCCGTGCACTTCCATTTGGCCGTTATTCAAATAAGCATCGTGGTTCAGCTTCACCAGACCCTTGGCAACATCGTAATCGATGCTGTCCGCGTGACCGGTGGCGGTCTTGTCGGATTTGGGTATTTTCTGCTGGAAAGTGGCCGGACGGCCGGTAACCGTGGCCTTGCTCAAGACCTTGTTGACGAAGGTCACCTGCGCTTCGTCAGAATTCAACGAGCCGCTCTCCATCGTGACCCTGACCGCCCCCTTGAATACCCAGACGCTGTTGTCGAAGGCGTTCTCGACGCCGGTGCCATTGGCCTGGCCCGTATCGGCCGTGAGGGTCATGTTGCCCTGGGCGATACGCACCTTGCGCAGAAAAATGGTCTTGTTCTTGGCGTCAACCTCTTCGAACTGCGCGGTGACGTCGATGGGTTGTTGCGTAGGCTTGGGAATCAGGGCCGCGGCATGCACCCAGGTGACCGCGGCAAGAGCCAGCCAGGGAGTTTTACGGATGGAAGCGGCCATTGACTTTCGATTCTAGGCGTATGGTCTGATCTTTCAAATTGGCGGTGAGCCCACGCGCGGTCTCAACGTGTCTGCCGAAGTCGATGCGCACATCGCCTTTGGTGCTGGCGATGCCGTTGGGAACATCGTACGACATGGTATCGGCATGGACGATGGCGGGGGTGGGATTCGACGCGGAGGGTGCGCCCTCGAGGCGCACGTTGCCCGCCACATCGACGATTTTACCGCCGGGCTGAACATGCGCGGTGTCGCCGACCATCTCCCAAGTCTGTCCGCCCGGCGCCAGATAGTCCACCTTGACATTCGACAGCAGCACCTCGGTGCCATGATCGACCTGGTCGATGCGTTCGGCTTCGACGCGAATGCCCGGCGCGCCGGCCGCGTCGAAGTCGGTGAGCACGGCATTTTTCAGATAATAGCCGGGCAAGTCGGATTTCTCGGCGCTGGTCGGCGCCGGCGGGCGGTGCGACGGCGAACTCAAAATCCAGGTGCTGATCGCAAGGGCGATGACGGCCAGCACCGTGAATATCCGGAATATCATCGACGCTGACCATGTCGTGCACGCAGCAATGCGTCGCACAACTCTCGCACCGCGCCGCGGCCGCCGCCGGCGCCGGACACCCAATGTGCTGCCGACAGCACCACGGGGTGTGCATCCGCCACGGCGGCGGCGAACCCCACGGCGGACATCAGCGGGAGATCTACCGTGTCATCCACCATACAGGCGCAGTTCAAGGGATCCAATGTCAGTTGTGTGCACAGGCGCTGCAGTGCGGCGACCTTGTCGCTGCAACCCTGTACCACGGCGGCGAGTCCCAGTTCGCGCATGCGCGCCGTGACCGCGGCGGAGCGGCGGCCGCTGATGGCCGCCACCGGGATGCCGGCGTCGATCAGCAGCTTGATGCCGTGGCCGTCGCGCGCGTGAAACACCTTCAGCACCTCGCCCTTTGCGCCAAAGTACAACCGACCGTCGGTCAACACGCCGTCCACATCGAGCACCAGCAGTTCGATCTTCGCCAAGGAGGTGGGTTTGCGGGCGCTCAAATCACACCGGCGCGCAGCAAGTCGTGCACATTCAATGCGCCAACCACGATGTGTTCTTCGTCCGTGACGATCAGCGAAGTGATGCGGTGCGTCTCCATCAGATGCACCGCCTCGGCTGCCAGCATGCCGGGCTGTACGGATTTCGGATGGCGCGTCATTACTTGATGCATGGGCGTGGTGCGCAGGTCCGCGGCGCGATCCAGCGCGCGCCGCAAGTCGCCGTCGGTGAACACGCCGAGCATGCGTTGGTCGTCATCCACGATGGCGGTCATTCCCAACCCTTTGGAAGTGATTTCCATCAGGCCATCCAACATGCTGGTGTCGGCACGCACGCGCGGGACGTGCTCGCCGCTGCGCATCACGTCGCGCACGAATAACAGCCGACGTCCCAGATGACCGGCCGGATGCGAACGCGCGAAGTCCTCTTCGGTGAAGCCACGCGCCTTCAACAGCGCCACCGCGAGCGCATCGCCGACGGCGAGCGCGGCGGTGGTGCTGGCCGTGGGAGCGAGATTCAGCGGGCAGGCTTCGGCCGGCACGCCGATGTCAAGATGCACGGTGGCGAATCGAGCCAGCGCCGAGTCTGCATTGCCCGTAAGGGCGATCAGCGGTACGCCGAGGCGTTTGATCACCGGCAAAATGGTGAGTATTTCGACGGTTTCACCGGAATTTGACAGCGCCAGCAGCACATCATCGCGCGTCACCATGCCCACATCGCCGTGGCTGGCCTCACCGGGATGCACGAAAAACGACGGCGTGCCCGTGCTCGCCAGGGTGGCGGCAATCTTGCCGCCGATATGGCCCGATTTCCCCATGCCGGTGACCACCACCCGTCCACGGCAGTTAAGACAAATCCGGCAGGCGCGTGCAAAATCCCCACCCAAGCGCGGCAGCTGTGCCCGCAAACCGTCGATTTCGATGTTGAGCGCTTGGCGGCCGAGTTCGACCAGACTTTCGTCGCTGAAGCCGGAATTCATGGGCGAATGATACCGCGTATGCTGGTGACAATTTGAAGGAGCAGGAATGAATGCACAACAGGTAGCGCTGCTGATCGAGGCGGGGCTGGCCGGCAGCCAGGCGTTGGTGACCAGTGCGGACAATGTACATTTCGAGGCAGTCGTGGTGACGCCGGCGTTTGTCGGCAAGCGCGCCGTGCAGCGGCACCAAATGGTGTACTCGACTCTGGGTGCCGCGGTCGGCAACGAGATCCACGCGCTGGCGCTGCAGGTGTTCACACCCGAAGAGTACTCGAGCCAGGGACGTGGATAAGCTGCAGATCCAAGGCGGCATCGCGCTCGAGGGCGAGATCCGCATTTCCGGCGCGAAGAATGCGACGCTGCCGATATTGGCGGGATGCCTGCTGGCCGATGGACCCGTGACGGTGTCGAACGTGCCGCATCTGCAAGACGTCACCACGATGATCGAATTGCTGGGACGCATGGGCGTGTCGGTAACCATCGATGAGAAAATGCATATCGAAGTGGATGCCTCCACCATCAAGGAATACTTCGCGCCTTATCAACTGGTGAAGACCATGCGCGCCTCCATCCTGGTGCTGGGCCCTCTGCTGGCACGCTTCGGCGCCGCTGATGTGTCCCTGCCCGGCGGGTGCGCGATCGGCGCGCGGCCCGTGAACATCCATGTGGCGGGACTGCAGGCCATGGGCGCCGATATCCACATCGAGAACGGGTATATCAAAGCGCGTGCCGGCCGGCTGAAAGGCGCAAGGCTGGTGCTCGAAACCGTGACGGTCACGGGCACGGAAAACCTGATGATGGCCGCGACCCTCGCGGATGGCGAGACCGTGTTGGAGAATGCCGCGCGCGAGCCCGAAGTGGTGGACCTTGCCAACTTTCTGATTGCGATGGGCGCGAAAATCAAAGGGGCCGGCACCGACCGCATTGTCGTGCAAGGTGTCGAACGCTTGAACGGCACCGCGTATGAAGTGTTGCCCGATCGCATCGAGACCGGCACCTATCTGGTGGCCGGCGCGATCACCGGCGGACACATCCGCCTCAAGAACACGCGGCCCGATCATCTCGACGCGGTCATTGCCAAGCTGCAGGAATCGGGTGCGAAGCTCGACGTCGGCGATACCTGGATCGAGGTCGACATGCGCGGGCGCCGCCCGAAGGCGGTGGACATCCGCACAGCGCCGTATCCGGCGTTTCCCACCGACATGCAGGCGCAGTTCGCCGCGCTCAACACGGTCGCGAACGGCGTCGGCACCATCGTTGAAACCATCTTTGAAAATCGTTTCATGCACATGCTGGAGATGCGGCGTATGGGCGCTGAAATTCGCCTCGAGGGCAACACGGCCATCATCAATGGCGTGCAGCGTCTGACTGCGGCGCCGGTGATGGCGACGGACCTTCGCGCCTCGGCAAGCTTGGTTCTGGCGGCGCTGGTCGCGGACGGCAAGACGGATATCGAGCGCATTTACCATATCGATCGCGGCTATGCGGCGATCGAGGAAAAACTACAGCAACTGGGCGCTAAGATTCGGCGCACGCCTTAGGCGCTCCGCCTCATTGGCCTGGGGCTGGAGGGGCTTGGCGCGTCGGGCGCTCCAATACGGCCAGCTTGATCTTGTAGGATTCGCGTCCGCGCCGGCCCTCGAGCTCCACCTGCGATCCGGGCTTGAGCGCTGCAATGCGGCTCACCAATTCTTGCGCGCTGCGTACCGGTTCGCCGCCGACCGCGGTAATGAGATCATCCGGGCGAACTCCGGCCTGGTAGGCGGGACTCTTGACCAGGATGTTGGCGACCGCCACGGCCGCGTTGCCGGCCACGCCTAGGCCGGTGGCCTGCTCGTCGGTCAGATCTTGAGGCACGAAGCCCAACCAGCCGCGAACTACATGCCCATGGGCCAGGATTTGTTCCATGACGCCGCGTACCAGATTGACGGGAATGGCGAAGCCGATTCCTTCCGGTCCGCCGTAGTTGCGGTTGAGCACCGCCGTGTTGATGCCCACCAAGTCGCCGCGCGCATCGATGAGTGCGCCTCCGGAGTTGCCCAGGTTGATGGCGGCATCGGTTTGAATGAAGTTCTCGAAGGTCGCCAATCCGAGTTGGCCGCGACCGGTGGCGCTGACGATGCCCTGTGTCACGGTCTGGCTGAGTCCGTAGGGGTTGCCGATCGCCAGCACAATGTCGCCCACCCGCAAGGTATCCGACCGACCGAGCGGCATGACGGGCAGATTGCCGATGTCCAAACCCAAGATGGCGATGTCGGTGTCCGGGTCTTGGCCCACGATGGTGGCATCGGCAATCCGGCCATCGGCGAGCTGTACCCGAATGGAGTCCGCTTGAGCGATGACATGCTGATTGGTGACGATGGTGCCCTTGGCATCCACGATGACGCCGGACCCCAAGCTGCGCTCGATGCGGCGCCGGTAGTTGGGCCAGTAATCGCCAAACAGCTGATTCAAGGGGGTGGCCTGGGTGCGTTCGGTCACCACACGCGCGGTGTAGATATTGACGACGGCAGGCGCCGCCTTCGCCACGGAATCGGCAAAGCTCTGCATGATGATCGGGGCCTGAGCGGCAACCGGCGGCTGCACAGCCGCGGTGATGGTTCGTGCACTGAGCAGATTCGGATTCCACCAAACCACGAGAAATGCGACGGCAAGCCCGACCACCACCGCTCGAATCAAGAAAAACACGAACACGCGAGTGTTCCGCATTGCGTCGACCTTAAAGAGTGTTCGCTGAACTGTGTATAATGCGCTCCGAATATTCTTTGGGAAACACAGCGGCCACAGGGGCTTACGTGAAGATTTGTCAACAATTTTGGGGGCGATCGAATGAGTGATGTGGTCGATCATAGCCGGCGTCGCTTGTTGACGGCCGGTACCGTGGGCGTCGGTGCCATCGGCGTGGCCTTTGCGGCGATGCCATTCATCGCCTCCTGGTTGCCGAGCGCGCGCGCGAAAGCGCTGGGCGCGCCGGTGGAAGTGGACGCATCGAAGTTGGATCCGGGACAGGCGATGAAAGTGGTTTGGCGCGGTCAAGCGGTGTATATCGTTCGCCGCGTCAAGGCCGTCGTCGATCAGCTGGGCAATCACGACGCCATGCTCGCGGACCCGCAGTCGGATGACTCGCAGCAGCCGGCGTACATCAAAGCGTCGGGCGCCGCGCGCGCGCGCGATCCAGAAATTTGGGTGGGTTTGGCCGTCTGCACGCACTTAGGCTGCTCGCCCTTGAGCGCCTTCGAACCGAACAATTCCTTCCAAGTGGCCGGCGCGGATCTTGGCGCCAACTGGCCAGGCGGATTCTACTGCCCCTGCCACGGCTCGAAGTACGACATCTCGGGGCGGGTGTTCAAGAACATGCCCGCCCCCAAGAATTTGACGGTGCCGCCTTATGCAATAAGTGCGAACACCCGCATTTCGATCGGCGTCGATGACGCCCCCAAGGCAGTCAGCTAAGTCTCAGCAGTCAGTCAAGTTTAAGAGGTCAAGTCGATGGCTCTAGCACCTGAATCCATTGTGCCCGGCAAGGGTTTAATTGGTTGGATCGATCAACGCTTTCCGCTGACCAAGCTGTGGAAAGATCAAGTGGCGGAGTACTACGCTCCGAAGAACTTCAACTTCTGGTACTACTTCGGTGTGCTGTCGCTGGTGGTATTGGCCAATCAGCTGATTACGGGCATTTTCCTGACGATGAACTACAAACCCTCGTCGGCGGAGGCGTTCGCATCGGTGGAATACATCATGCGCGACGTGGAATGGGGGTGGCTGATTCGCTATATGCACTCGACCGGTGCATCCGCATTTTTCATCGTCATCTACCTGCACATGTTCCGCGCTCTTTTATATGGGTCCGCGCGCAAGCCGCGCGAGTTAATCTGGATTTTCGGTTGTTTGATCTTCTTGCTGCTGATGGCCGAAGCCTTCATGGGCTATGTGCTGCCGTGGGGCAACATGAGCTATTGGGGCGCTCAGGTCATCGTCTCGCTGTTCAGCAGCATACCGGTGATCGGTGGCGGCCTGGTGGAATGGATACGCGGCGATTACTACATCGCCGACGCCACCTTGAACCGCTTCTTCGCGCTGCACGTGGCCGCTCTGCCGCTGGCGCTGGTGTTCCTGGTGATTGCACATCTCATGGCCTTGCACGAGGTCGGGTCGAACAATCCGGATGGCATCGAAATCAAGAAACACAAGGGTGCGGACGGTCATCCGTTGGACGGAATTCCGTTCCATCCGTATTACACCACCAAGGACTTGGTCGGCATCGTCGGTTTTCTGCTGCTGTTCTGCGGCGTGATTTTCTTCGTGCCCACCTTCGGTGGTTTGTTTCTGGAGTCGCCGAATTTCGAGCCTGCCAATCCCTTGCAGACACCGCCGCACATCGCGCCGGTGTGGTACTTCACGCCGTTTTACGCCATGTTGCGCGCCGTGCCGTCGTTCGCCGGTACGCAGGTGTGGGGAGTGATGGTGATGGGTGCCGCCGTTTTGATCTTGTTCCTGGTGCCCTGGCTCGACAAATCGCCGGTCAAGTCGATCCGCTATAAAGGCCCCATGTACAAAATCGCCCTCGCGATCTTCGTCGTCTCCTTTTTTGCCCTCGCCGTCTGTGGCTTGAAGCCGCCTGCCGGCATCTACCCGACGCTGGCCAAGGTGTGCACGGTGCTTTACTTTTTGTTTTTCATACTCATGCCCATCTATACCAAGTTCGATAAAACCAAGCCGGTACCGGAGAGGGTCACTGGGCATGATTAAATCGTGGGTATTGATTGCCGTCGGACTGTTGAGCGGTGGTATCGCCGCGGCCGAAGAAGGCGACATGGTGCTGCAGCATTCCGGCGCCGACATCAACAACGTCGAGTCCTTGCAGCGCGGCGCCCGAAATTTCATGAACTATTGCTCGGGCTGCCATTCGCTCAAGTATCTGCGCTATAACCGCATGGGGACCGACCTGCACATCCCGGACGCCGAACTTAAGAAGAATCTGATGTTCACCACCGATAAGGTGTTCGACACGGTGAATATCGCCATGGCGCAGTCGGATGCCGTGGCATGGTTCGGTAAACAGCCGCCGGATCTCTCCCTGATCGCCCGGGAACGCGGCACGGACTATATTTATTCCTATTTGAAGGGCTATTACGTCGATCACACGCGGATTTGGGGTGCTAATAATCTGTATCTGCCCAATACCGCGATGCCGGATGTATTGGCCAGCCTGCAGGGCTTACAGAAACCGGTCTTCAAGAATGAACCGGACGCGAACAACAGTGCCAAGATGGTGCTGGTGGATGTCGAATTAATGTCACCCGGTGCGCTGAAGCCGGAGGAGTATGATCAGTTCGTCCGCGACATCGCCAATTTCCTGGACTATGCCGGCGAGCCCATCAAGGCCAAGAGGCAGTCGCTCGGCGTGTTCGTCACGCTGTTCTTGTTGGTACTGTTCGTATTCGCCTATTTACTGAAAAAAGAATATTGGAAGGACGTCCACTGACGCTGCGGGACCGTCCCGTCGATTCTCTTTCGAGGAGACCGCGTTAGTGGCACGTCGCTCGGTCATGACCTTATTCTCGGCGCCCACCGATCCGTGGAGTCACCGCACGCGCCTGGTGCTCGCGGAGAAGGGCATTTCCATCGAACTGATCGATGTGGACCCGAACGATCTTCCTGAGGATCTGATCGATTTGAACCCCTATCACAGCATACCGACTCTGGTTGACCGGGATCTGGTGCTGTACGACTCGAGGGTCATCATCGAATACCTGGATGAGCGATTTCCGCACCCGCCGCTGATGCCCATCGATCCGGTGACGCGCGCGCAGTTTCGCGTCGCGCTGTATCGGGTGGAGCGTGACTGGTACGCGCTGGCGCGGGATATCGAACTCGATCCGCAGGGAAAGACGGCCGAACACAGCCGCAAGGTGCTCGGCGAGGCCATCTGCGCCAGCGCCGAGGTGTTCAAGGCCAAGCCGTTTTTCCTGAGCGATGAGTTTTCATTGGTGGACGCCAGCATCGCACCGATT
>Ga0116227_10004074_pt1 | contig 31929 bp, 17 predicted proteins | sample S1TSphgellanicum_FD_89693 | JGI IMG/M metagenome (GOLD analysis project Ga0116227, IMG submission 89693) | Host-associated microbial communities from peat moss isolated from Minnesota, USA - S1T2_Fb - Sphagnum magellanicum MG | ecosystem: Host-associated > Plants > Peat moss > Unclassified... | reverse complement strand
TTATTTTTTTTTTTTTTTTTTTGATTGTTTTTTGTTTATTTTGTTATTGAGGATGTTAGTTTGGTAGGGGGGGGGGGGGGGGGGTGGAGAAAATAAGTATATAAGGTATAATATATTGGTTGTTGCGTAAAGATTATAAGTTAATTAGTCAAAAAAGGGTTCAAACAATCAATTTAATTATAATATAAGGTATGTAATATTATGAAATAATGGATTATAATTATATAGGGTGACTTTAATATGTATATATTAAAAACTTACATAATAATGGGGCGATAAAAAATAGGTTGAACAATTATCTAATACCCAAAATGGTCGTTTGATGCATGTAAATCTCAAACTTTACACTGTGTGTCCCCCCAAGTGTCCATCCACTATGTCTTTTAATTCTCAAACTTTTCAATCCAAATTCATCCAATACACTATGTCTTTTAATTTTCAAAATTTTCAATCCAAATTTGTCCAATATGTAATTTTCATCATCAAGTAGATGGTGTTAGGGTAAGTTGTTTACATATTTCTTCTCAAACACATGTTAATGATTGAGGTGCTATAAATCACAAATGCCCCACCACCTTTTGCAACTCACACATATGCATTAGCTCTCACAAACATTAGTGTACATAGTTTGGATCAAAGTTGGAATAATGTGACCTGGTGAGATATTCATGGGCAAAAATAAAGTCTCCAAGTTTGCCAATCTGCTTGTGTTATTTTAATCAAACTAGAAACTGTTGATATCTTAATATTGAATATTAAAGTGCCCATTTGCTATGGCATTCAATGACATAGTTTCATGAATAGCATTCACAAATGACAAAATGACATCAATAACTTTTACATGTAGATGACTATCGGTCTTTTGTACTAATAAAAATTTATGGCATCATGCAAAATTTTCATCAAAGAAAAAGTATGTGATCTCAATCCAAATATGGCATGAACATGAGTATCAAAGCTTTTGCCCCCCCTCCCTCCCCCCCCCACCCACATTTTGTGATGTACCCAAGGTGGTGATCATCCATAAGCTGATTTAGCCAAATTTGGCTATTAACAAAATATGAAAGAATTTTTTTAAAAAAAAAATAAAAAATATATATATATATATAATTTGGCTACCTACTTGAAGCATGTGAAGAAATGTGGTGATTTGTTGAGATGTTTTTGAATTCATTTTCAAAATTTGATGATTGTTTTCAACAAATTATTGAATTTGCAACAAAAAATCTCAAAACTTTGATAGCAGTGCTAAATTTCACCAAAGAAAGAAAAGGAGGTTCAGGACTACAAAAGTGTGATGGTGTGACTACATTTTTGATACACTATAAATAATATGGACGCAACAGTGTTGTGATTCACACTCTTGCTGGTTACCTAGTCTATTTCCAATCGAGAATGCCAGAATTACCCCCAATCACATGCCTCGACTATTCATGGTAATCTGCGTGGTCTCCTCATTTACCTAGTTCATTTCCTATTGAGAATGAATTGCCTCCAACCTAGTCTAGGCATATTTAAGGATCTCTTAATTCCATTCTGGACTATGCTTTTAGACTTTTACACCAAAACACAGTCGCCTACTTTTCTGTCTCTAATTCTCAATCTTGAGCAAGTTGATGCTATGCATGATTGGTGTAGTCAGCTGCTTGTTTTTGTAAAATGGTTGGTTTGGGTTGTCAGGATCACTACAGAAGAACTCTTCTGATATTGCCGGCCAAAAGTTGTTGGTTCCATTTGAACAATAAAAATGATAAGCTTATGAATCATTGTGTTCACAATGAAGATAGATGGCAGATGGTCCTGACTTTGCACAGATGTGGTACAAAAAGGATAGATCTAGTTGCAAGAGAATGTATGATTTTCTTTCAAGTAAAGTCAGTGTATGTGCTGAAGAATTGGATGCTTCTAGATCTCAACACCCAGGCTGCAAAATCTGCAAGATCTGCACACAGATACAATGACCCACCCATCCAGTGTAGAGTGTGACCTACTACTTAGTTGGTAAACTTGGTTGGTAGTGTAAAACAAAAATGCCATGACTCATGTGAGAAATAAATAGGAATTTCTTGGTGCCTTGTAACAGGTGTTGTGCGGGTACCAGAAATGGCATCAAACCCCTGATGCTTATTCAGACCATTCTTTGGTCTCACTGTTCTCAGAAACTCAGAGAATTGGTTCTGAGATATATATATAACCACCATTCTCAAAATCATGAAAAATATTGAGAGAACTGCCCAGAAACCCACAGTTCTTTGCTGGTTATGAAAACTGCAGGTTCATTGAGATTCTGAAATAACCAGAATTGAAGGTTCTTTAGTTCTGATTTTTTCCCCTGATCTCAAAATTTCAAAGAGGGGGGGGTTATTATCAAACTCAAATACCCACTCAACACTGGTTGGAACCCTGGCTTCTGAGCAAACTTCCTCACAATCACATGGCTTCACAATGAGATGCCATTCATGCCATTATTGGCTTCTAAACTTGAAGAAGTGATAATAAGCCCAATGCAAACCAACTTGCATACCCAATATCAATCAAATCTCCACACGAAGCTCAAATGCGCTCAATGAATTCCACACAGTATGAGAGTGAATCAATGCCTAAACACCACAATTTGACTCACAATGTTTGCAAACATTCAAATCTTCAGAAAGAAAAGTACATTTAAAATTCCGTATCTAGAACTCTAAAACCTTTTCATTCAATATGTATTATGGATTATCCTTCTGCAATGCTTTCTCATACAAGTGGGTTGCCAAGGTCATTCTGGAAACTGGATTCATTAATTCAACTATTTCACAAACTCCATTGCAAGCCTCAACCGTCACATTTCTTTTTCATTTCTTTTACAAACGATTGAATGCAAATCATATTTCTACTCGTTAAGAATTCAGAGTCCTTCAGAATGAGGACTCAAACTTGAACTCAAATGTGAGGGGCTGGTGCAAAGCTACCCTACAAATTTGAAACCCTAATTATTAGACCTGGAGCAAATAGTCCTTCCTGACTTCCCAGCACCCACCAGTGCACCATCCATTGGAAGCCTGTTATTTCTTGGTTAAAAAGGTTCCAACTTGGTTACCTACTAACCAACCATGTAAACCCTCCCATTTCCCCTCACACTAACTAGGTGAAACCTATGTACATGGGTAAGTATAATAAGTTAGCAGGTAGGGAATGTAAGTGGTTAGCATGTATGTAGGTAGGTGGATAAGGCACTTGGTAGCTACTAGGTAGGTAGATGCATGGTGAATGGATTGTACCTTGCTAACCACAGTGGTTACCTATGGGAAAGGAATACAACAAACATATTTCCTGTCCAGACTCCACACACTATCCATTCTGCATGGTGCACTGGTCGGTGACGGTTCAATCTGACAGTGCACTGGCCCAAACCAAAGAGGGGTTCCAATGTTTGGAGTACCATTTCTGGCTTTTAAAATGTGATATAACCTCCCTGGTTGCTAGCCAACTTTTTCATATTGTTAAACTTCTGATGCCCCTTTCTTTCTTTCACTTGGGATTTTGGAACAAAATTTGTTTGTGTAGGGTAATACCTTGGAAGAGGAGTGTTCCTGAAATATCTGCCTTTTTTTCGCTCAGAGAGTGATGAGAGGGGCACTTATTTCAGGAATGCCCAGCTCTGAGGGTGTTACCCAACATACAGCATTGGCACAAATTTTTTCCATTTTGTTCTGTGATATCTGGAAGATACCTGCCAGGCATCATGAGAAAAATGGGCAAAAAAAAGGCCAGGCTTTTTGAAAAGTGAAATGCTCACTGGAGCAGATGGACAATTCTCTGTAATAAGATGCCCTCCAAATACACTACAAATTCTAGGGCAGTGCTTTACATTTTAAAAGTCACTAGAGATATTGGGTTATGAACTGGTGTTGTACAACAAATATAAAACTAACCACCTGACTAGAAACGTACAATTTGTTCTTCTGTAATACATGTAATACAACATGTTGAAAACTGAAACTGTAAGCATGTTTCCAGTTTACATGTGTCTTTAGAAAACTGAACCTGCATAAACAAGGAAGGACTGCAACAAGTTTATGGTTCTTGTTCTTAGGAAGGCGAGTTCTTGAATTTGGTTTTAGTGACAATTCTACAAAATGTAGACCATACTGTCCAGGTTCCTTGCTACTGGACCAAGGGTTGGCCACAGTGAACCAGCACCCACCAGCGCGCTATGAAGGATGAATGGTAAGTGGTCAGAAAACAGTTTTCTGTTGGGTTCCAGTTCTCTAGTTAACCATGGCGGTTACCTCAGTTGCTTTTTTCTCTACTTACCTATCAGTAGAACCTACATGTGGGTTGTTAGTAAGTAGGTAGTAAAAAACAGCCCTTACCCATGTATAAACCATCTACTTATCTAGTAATTACCTATTTTCCTACCTATCTACCTATATATGAGACCTATTTCCTGCAGAATTGGTTACTGAGGTGAAACCAAATGTTAACTCAGTTGAGGTTCATCCACAACTGAGTTATAACGGGCATCCAGAGGATGGTGTGCTGGTGGGTGCTTGTTCACTGTGGCCCCAAGGGTTGAGGCGGGAACTGGGACTCAAACTGGCCAACACTTGTTGCAACTTGCAATTAATTAAGGATGCAGCAGGTTACAAGTTACAACCGTTGCAACAGTGTGGGTCAGTTCTTATTTGCTAAGAGAAGCTCCAGCCTCAGTTTTGACAAAATCTTTTTTGGGAGGTTCTTTAGATGTAAGTTTGAGCCTGCTTCTTCAGATTTCTAAATCTGGCAATCTGGATTTTGGCACATTATTTCAAATTCAAGAACCTTGGGGGTTGGTTCCAAAATTGGGTCCAGTTTCATGTACATATCATACACACTTTTCAAGATTGGAATTTGTATAGGTACACAGTTTTACAATAAAATAAAATTAGGGATTGTACATGTACAAGGTTTTACAACTAATTAAAACTTGAACATGTGTTCAAAATTTGGATTTCACTGTTTCACTTTTGATTTCAGTAATAGCAAAATCTAGTTCCATAGTTTGATTCTTATGTCAATTCCACCAAAAGGGTGTTACTTAGCAATTTGAGCCACCAAAACTTGAGCTTGAGTCCTTGGATTTTATATTGTGAATTGGGAAACTTGTCAATGGATTTAACACTACAAATTGGGGAACCTCTGAACATTGGTTGCAACTAGTTCTAAGAAATATGGCCACTTGAAATACAAAACAAAAATTTGAATTTTTTGACAAATTTATTAATGTATCCAATTTTATGATCAAACTTATGCCTAGAATTGAATGTATTTCAATGGAAAGCATGTGATGTGCTAATTTAAAGAATATTCTTTAAATGGAAGAAATGAAATCCAAAAATGATGGAAAATGTTACCAATTGTTTATGTTATCTACAAATCAAAATTTTCACATGCTAATCTTTCATATTAGACAATGATAGGTTTGTTGGATGATAATTTGTTGGGAAAGTTCAAAAACTTGGATAATGAATGAAGATGTCTTGATGCTAGTGTTAAGTTGACCAAGACGTTCACAACTAAGGTCTAGCAATTCAAAAGAAACAAGATGAAAACAAGCCCAAAGGATGGCAAGAATGAAATGAAATGAAACATTCTTCCAACAAAGTGAAAATTTTGTAGGAGTCCAAGGGAACTACTCTTAAAACTTCAACATGCATTGTCGCTTTGAAAGTTAGGATTCCTCAAAGATTTTCAAACGTTTAGAATGATGTTTAAAAACTTAAAAAGATCCACTTTGAGTGATATTGGTTCTATCAAGAAGATCTAAGTGAAAGTTATAAAAATTTGGGCTAGCATGCCAAGTGTTTGAAGAATGATTAAGATGCAAACTAGCAAAGAAAAAGTCTAAATCACTCAAAGCATGTTTTGAAAAGGCTTTGACACAATGTTGGATATAACAAGACTTATAAAAACTAGGTTGCAATATCCTACTTGGGTGAGTTTTTTTTAGAGTGATGAAGCTCCAAAGTCTAAAGCCACCTAAAATGATTATGAACTTCTAATTGGAAGTTTTTGTTTTCACAATTCTTTTTTACTTGCAAATTTTTTTGATTTCAACTTTTTCAAAGGTTCATGTTTTTAAAAATCTTTACAATTGGGCTTTGTTCATATGTACTTTATTAGTTTATTTTTAAGACATTTAAATTGCATCCACCACAAAAGATGATGTCTTTTTATGCTTTGAAATAGCTTTGGAAATATTTAGAACTTGTATTAATTAGATGGCCTTCATTTGTGGAAGATTGTGGTACAAAATTCTTAAAATTAGTAAGTAAATTTTTTAAAGAACTTGTTTAGATATACATATGCCAAAAATGAGGCACTAATCTTGGGTCCACCCAAGGGTAAATAACATTCAAATCAAGATGCAACACTACAAACATTTCACCGACCTTGGGTTATAAGAAAATGAACTTGCATGTCCCCATTTGTTTAAATTTCATAAGAATAATGAAGCTTTGAAAACATGGAACACCATGGGTTTTTATTTTGAAAGGGATGTTTTGTTACAACCCTAGCCTTGGGCTCGCGACCAAGGTAAGGGCTTGCAAAGGTGTGAGTCAAAAGTGAGCTCGGGAGTCACATTTCATGCTACCGGGAGTGCAAAAGAGTGTGAGGGAATGAACCCCCACACTCCTAAATGAACTCCCACTTTGGGAGTTCGAATCACAATGGATTCTCAAATTTTTAGAGGGCAATTGCAGGGGTCAAAATTCATTGGATTGAGAAGTTTTTTATATCATTGAAAAACTTTTAAAACGTAGATGTTTAAAATGGGCTCACATGAGCCATTTGGACATTTAAATCACAAGTTATGGCCAAAAGAAGGGCCGAGAGTCAATTTGACAATTTGACTCCTGACCATTAAAAGTTAGGAATTGCCTTGATTTCCTTGTGTGTAGGTGGCGTGCCACATACCGTTGGAAAGCTTTTGACGAGAGCTACAACTTTGCTTCAAACTTCACCTCAATCAGAGGTTGCATGCAAAGTTATGGGCTCCCATAGTCGCGGGAATCCAAACTCCCGTGGCAGAAAATCTACTATAAGGGGGAAAGTGGTGGCTTCCTTCAAGTCTAGGCCGTGATGAGTCTTGTCAGTTCATGTTTGTCGTGGTTCGTCCGTGCACCCAAGTGTTCCAATTATGCACTAACCAACTTGTTTGGTTTGTGCAAGTCTGTGTGAGTAATTGAATTGCTTGTCAATCTTCGTAGTCCCATCTTCAAGCTCCAGCATGGCCCTCTACCCCCAAAGTGCTACGAGTTAGGGAATGCGCCCCAACTCCTTCTCCTTTCGTTGTCTTCACCTTTAGATTTGCTGTTGAGTCCATCAAGGAGCTTGGGGGTGCGTCGTGTTCTCTTTGTTCATTATTGATATTAGTTAATATATTTCCCAAACATATTTGACATTAATTAAATTATTTTCAAATTTGTCAAATTTTTGAAAAAATAATTACCAAAAATGTTGAAAATTAGTATAAGGAAAACTATGTCAAATCTAGGATTTGACCTAAATCATTAGGGCTAGTTACCTAACACATGTAATAGATAAATTGAGTCTATTATATACTTGTTACAATTTGATGTCTTTTGGTAATAATATTTTTTACACCAAAAATTTCAAAAATTCAAAAGTCTAGTGTCAAAGCTTAAGATTTTAAGTATATTAATTATTCAACAAACATTTCCTAAATTTGTTTAGGGACTATGGATATTTAATTTGTGACATTAAAGCTCAATAAGTTTTGGAACAAGTATATCACCTTTAAATTATCTAAATTTGTGTCATTTGATTTATTGTAAGTGATTTAATAACTCAATTGATATTAAATCTCTATTTTTTTAAAAAAAATTAGATTTAAATTTGAACCTTCATAAAACCTTCAACATAATATACTATGTATCAAGTTCAACTTCATATGTCATTTTTATTTCTAATAAAAAGCTATGACTCCTGTCAAAACAATACCCTATGTTAGTTATAAACATGGTCCTTCACTAACCATGAAATCCATATTTTTTTCTTACAAAAAAAATGGGATTTGTTTTAAATACTTTTTAAAATGGCAATTGTTTAAAAAAAATTTTTTTTTGAAGAAGTTCTTGGAAAAAATGTGTTTTTTAATATATAAAAAAGTGTTTTTTAAAAAGCAAGTGGACACTTGCAATCACTATTTTGGATTCCTTTGTCATTTGCAAGTACCGATCTTGAATTGATCCATTGAAACAATTGTGCATAACTCTTTTATGAATTCATCCTTCTTTGTTTGAATGAATGTAATGATTTCTTGGTGTGACAAATTCAACATTTAAGAATGGAGTTTGATGCAAAAGTAAGAGGAATTTTCTTTTTGCCTTTGGGGAGTTTGCCACCTTTGTCCATTTGTACTCCTCAACCTCTTCTTGTAATTCAGGTTCATTGTTTTTCTCTATCTTTCATGGCATCAAGTTATTGTGTAATTCAGAAAAAAAAGAGGCATGAACCACTATCACATGATGTTTTATTGTAGAAGGTCATCACAACATGGATTCACAAGATGGTTTGGATCAAACAGTACACCCAACTTTGGTAGTTTTCAACTTCACAAGTAACTATTCAACAAAAGAACACAATACCTCTTCAACATTTGAAATTGAAAAATTTCACATGAGATTAACTTGTTCAATGTTTACTCATGTTTGTGGAGTTCCAACCCATAATGCCCTAAATACGGATAATGCACCTTTGATCATTCAATCTTGACAATGGTTGTTGGCCTTTGTAAGAGATCACATTAGAAAACTTATGAGGCCTGATGACCACCTAGGTGTATGCAACTTACAACACGCATCTAAAGACTATCTAATGCTTAATCTTCTTCTCACCCAAGGTCCCAATTGTTGTTGCATTCTTCATTTGCCTCATGATACCTTTAATTGAGGTTTCTTGCACTTTGATGAAATGAATTGACTAGTTTCAATTGTAGAATTGAGGTGATTATTTTTGTATCCCAAAACTTCACACTATAGCCCCTTAACTAAACTTTGATACCTTGATATTTGCATCACATCCCATAGTGCTCATATTTGTTCATGTGAGGTACAAGCTTAAACCTAATTTCTACTACTAAGCATAGTGGAAAAAATATTAAGAATAATTTCAAATTTTAAGTCCACACTCCCCTATTCAAGCTTGTTCAATAACCTATACAATTACCCAATCTAGTCCATAAGAAATTCTTCTTCATTTTCTTATACTTGGCATCATTTCAAGAATAACAAAGACATTTGCAAAACAGTGCACACATAGAAAACAACAACAAACACACAACTCATTTCGGCGTCTTCAAGATGACCTTTTAATGAAACACACAAATGTTTCCATCTCCAAGGAGAGGAGAACTCTCCTTTGCTTTTCCCTTCCTCCTTTCAATTAGAAATAGATGTGACAATAACAACCCTAAACCATATTTTGTTCCCACAAAGTCAAGATTTTTCAAGTTCATGTACGATTTTCATTATTCACACCACTTTAGGCTACACTTGATTCTACAGACCTTTTCATTTTAAACATAATAATACTTTCCAATTTGATACTACCATTTAAAAAAAATAAACATAGCATAGAGATAGATTATTAAAATTTGACAAACCCATACCCAACCTATACAAGTCGTGTTGATTTTCTTTGTACGCTCTACTAGATGGGTAGTTTCTTTGAATGATTTTTCAACAAATTGAAGAAACAACAATGAGGTTATCAACACCCTATCCTTGCACCCTTATTTATAATCATCTATTTTTTCAATAGCTAACCAACAATATTGGTGTGGACACACCTTTAGTCAAACTCATTAGATGCATGATGACCAATGATTTTTTAAGAATTTTTTTGGATAAATATGTTTTCATAGTGTAAATTTGACTAATTTTGCTACTTTCAAAGAAACATTCACCTAATTTTTGATATCACAAAATTAGCAAAAGAACCCTGATGGTGACAAATAGGTACATGAATCAACATGATAAAGATACCTACAAAGTTCAAACTTTGAGGTAGCCCTTACCTAAGTAGGTTCAATAAGGTGCACCTTTTTTGAGTAAAAAAGCAATGGATCAGCTGGTTCCTTGACCCTTTTCGTTGTTGGTGTTATCTTTAGTCCGTATATTGATAACTTCAGACACCCCTTTGGCCTTTTCGTTGTGGACCGTTTGAGGTCCACATGCACCCAAACCATCAAATTTAGGAGATCTGATGTCTTTTCTTAAAATAAAATTGTTTGCACTTTCCTGGACATTGGGAATACCACTCTTTTGAGCTGTGAAGAATATTGTATCGGTGGGGGAGGGGAGATAAAATCCTTTTGGAAAGCTCAAGTTCATGCCAAGTTGATGTTAACCCCAAACAAGTTGCAATTTGTCAAAAGTACCTTGGCTACGTTCCGGCAGGAAGACCTAAAATTCAGTCAAGAGTCCTAGTTGCAGGCAGTTCAAAAGTTTTGCCTGCTTCTTGTTTTTCTCTGGCTGCCCATTTGCCCATTTGCTCATCCAAGATGTGTCTGGTAGTAATGTGACACATTTTAAAGCTGCCCAGACACATTTTGGGTCTTGTTATGTATATTGTGGGTCTGTATTGACATCCAGTGTCCAATATAGGTCCAGAATGTGCATAACATGAAGCTAAATGTGTCTGGGTAGCATCGATCTTTTACCGGAAAAAGATGGATGGGGCTAAGGGCAGACAAATGTAAAGAGAAAGGAGGCAAGTACTTTTGTTCTGCCTGCATTTAGGACCCTTGGCTGATTTATCATCTTCCACACCTGCCTACCTGCCTGCCTGCCTGCCTGCCCAGCAGTGTGTGAATCTGAATTGGAGGAATACCCAAGAACCCAAATTGTGTATATAAGTTATATGGACTCCAGATTTTGTTTTTCTAATTTTGTCAAGTGGATGGCCTGGTGATCGTCCAGAAGAGGAATGAGCCAAATTTGGCTAGAGGTCAGACAGTAAAGTAGATTTTTTAAGAATCTTGCCTAGTTATGGCAACCTATAGAAACTCATTGTCTAAATATGGCGAGATGTTACTTTGTTTTATTCCTCAAAATATGGTGACTTTTGCAGTTTTTTTGTGTTCACTTGGGGTTGGGGAGGGGGCAGAGAGTTTTGATGACCCAGGCCTTGTCTCTTGCGTTTTCACTGGAGTGGCAGAAAATTTCTAGTGGGCCTAGTAACAAGATCAACTTTTCCTCCATCAAGGGCAGGGCATTTGGAAAAGTGGAATACCTTTTTTTCTTTTCATTTTTCCTGGCAGGCCCACTGGGTATCAAGGGAAAAACGTTTTAAAAAAATTTAAAAAATCAGTTACGCCCCCCTCCTCAGGCATTACCCTTCTCCCAAGTTGACTCCAAAGACAGTCTATTGGGGATTACTTACTACCAGTGTTTGGTTCTTTTTCTTTTTCTTTTCTTCAATTTCATGATATAGGTAGGCAGCCCCACTGGTGATCCTCCAAAGAGTATTTAACATTTAACCAAATCTACATATAAACAAAATAAAAAAAGTATAAACATTCAATCATCCTTCTGCATTGTTGGCTAACCTACTGCAACCTGATCTAAAATCTGACAATTTCAAATTTTATACTGTTTAAATTTTTTGATATACTCATTTCAAAGGAAAAAAAATCCACCAACCGACAAAAATTTACCACCAAAAAAAAAAAAGAACCACTGATTCCTACTTGGCTCCACACCTGAGACTCCCGGCCCTCATTAGCTCTCTTCATACACGCTAGCTAGCCAGCTCCAGTCAAATACCTACACAATGCCAATTGGGGAAGATGGAAAAGAAATGGGTTAACATGGCAGAGAAATCAGTACCTGGAAAGGAATTGAATGTTGAATTCCTCATGATGCTCAAGTGGTGGCAAAAGATCTGGGTGAACTTTGCCATCTTCCTCAGTTAACTACTACTGACAACTCCATCTCTCAACTCATTACTTGCTGCAGTTCAGTGGGTATTTTCTTTAAGTATTGGGCAATGCCTTTAGGCATGGATTACACATTCACTTTGGTCTACAACACCTTAACCCTACAAGTAGCTTGGACCTTAATGGACAGAAATAGGTGAGCTTTAGACTTAGATTAAAGGACTAAATACTTTGAACTTTAAAAGCTTGACAAGTAAGTTATGGGTAGCCAAATAATTTGATATTCTGTTTATATTAAAGATCTCCTCCATTGTTATGCATCTCAAGTTTACTTTGTTCCTCCACAATTTTTGTAATTATGTTTTTAATCTTACCTTAAGGAATGCAAATTGCTCCATACTTTTTTTTTTTGGGTTGAAAGTTTTTGCAACCTTGGCAAGAAAAATAAATGAAACAAGAATATTTTGTCATAGATCCCCTTTTTTTTGAGGAAAAAAATGTCAAAATTTTGAGATTTTTAGTGTGTGCAGAAAATGTGACAATACATTTTGACTGCACTTTTTTAATTTCAAGGCAATTTGTCACCCTTGTTGTATTGTTTCAAAAGTATTATAAAAAATTGTCACCAATTAATGCTAAATCTATCTTGAGATTGTTTAAAGTTACATCAGAAAATTAGAAAAAAAAAGGAAAAAAAAAAACCCCTGAAACTTCCATATAAAGTAAAATGAGGTAATTTTCATTGCAAATATCTTTAAATAGAAGTAAGATTAATGTAAACTAATGTGACCTATGCCATTGGCCTTAGTGTGAATTGGTTACCCAACTAATTCCAAAATCATTTTTTGAATTCAATTGAATTTTCAATGATAAAAACTACTGCAAATTCAATATCTTTCACACCTTAGGTCTAATTTTTTTCAAATCACCTTCATTACATCTTACTCATAGAGTGCTTAAATCCAACAATACCAAGAGCATACTCAAATAGCTCTATTATTTTTAGCTTTGATTGAAATGAATTCTCAATGAAAACATTGTTGAATATGTGATAAATTTTTCAACATATTATGAAATATTATGAAACCAACCCAATGCACCTGTACATTTCAAGGCCGTTCCAAGGATATCCAGAGCACAGGAAGAAATGCCGTGGCTCCTTAGAGCTCAGTGTGACAAACAAACTACCTTCCTTCATAGATAGATATATCATGGCATTGGGCCTTGTGTAATTTTTTACACTTTCTTTTTTGGTTTACTCAGTCCCTGCAGCCACCCACTAGGTGTTTTTGTTTCATTCGGGTCTGGCATGGCAGGCAGACCATGTCATTTTCTTGACCACATTATATGACATACACTTCTGATGATGTGATCATACCCTTGTAATAGAGACCAACCTGTCGCTAGTGAAAATTATTTCTTTTCTTAATGGTTGAATCTAAGTCCCTGGACCATACACCACTCCAAGGTTTTGCACTTTGTATTCGAAGGCAAGGTCCCCACAAAGAAGACCACTACTTTGTCAGTTGAAGCAGAACCTTTAGCCAATGGCATGCAACCCTTCCACCATTTGAATTTAGAAACCTTCTGTGTTTTTACATTTTGAAGGCTTGCTCTTGTCTAGCTTCCTTAATTTTCCATCCTGCACCCTCAAGGTTACAACCCTCAAATTAAGGGAGACCCTGTTTAGCAGGCCTCCCTCCATACTTAAAATGTCATGGAATGACCTTGCCCTTGCCCACAACTGCTTGACCTATGACTAATAATTGGCAGAAAGTAATTCATGAAAAGCTTAGCCAAAAAAAGAAAAAGATTTATTGATATATGTCAAAATTGTTGAGAATTGAACTTTGAACTTGTGAAAAAGTATTGATTGCCCCAAAAGTTGCCCGTTACTATTACAACCACACAACACAAAGACCTAAACTTTACATACTACCGTAGTACCTTTACCATTTTGGCAGTTTGCTGCTGAATAATTAATTAAATTTTAAATATTAACTTCAGGACTTGGTTTTTTAATTCTGCAATTTTTGGCAGTAGTGGTGATAAAAAAAGAAAATTTGCCTGTTCTTAGAGTTATCAAAGAGTCTGGTGTGTCCAGACTGACAAAGTTTTTAGTCTTGGTCTGCGGTTCAAACTAGACAGTCCCAATTTTCGTTTTATTACAATTTCGGCACAAATAACAAATAATTTTTTAGATGTTCAACAAAACTGAAAAATATTTTTAATTTATGCCGAAAGGGTAAAGGTAATACGGTAATTTCTCAATTGTCAAACGGTAACTACTGAAACTATGGAATAATGGGTTTTTTTCACAAGTTTTTGTTTTCACGTTAGTGACAAGCATACCAAGAGGGATGTAGCGTTAAATGACAACCAGCATTTAGGACCTGTCTGCAGGAAAAAAAAATCATTTTATAGTCTAGTTACCTTATTGCAGCTAAGTATAGAAATATGATGAACTTATCTACAACTAATCCTTTTTTGGTGATTTTTTTTCAATAAACGAGAATCTAGTGATAAAATTTTTCCTTAAAAAAAAAGTTGAATCACAACAATATGAAATTTCACACACACCTCCAAAAAGAAAAAGAAAAGAAAGTTACTATTGAACCTCATTTTTTAAAATAATTATAAAAAAAAAATCAATATTCAACAAAGAAGTTGCAGAATGTTAGTCATAAGTACCGTAATTTGCCCATCACTTATTAGGTAGGGTGGATGGGCTGGTTTGCCCTAGGGGAGCTCGATCTGGCACCTTATCCAACATAATGGGCAGGGGCTTGACCATTCCATAGCAAATTGTTTTCTATGAAGAGAACATCCCCAAGGACTTGACCATTCCATAGTAAGATAGTTTTCTATGAAGAGAACATCCCCAACGACTTGACCATTCCGTAGTAAGATAGTTTTCTATGAAGAGACGGTCCCAAATATGGAGAATGAGGCTTCACAATTCCAACTACTTTGTTTTCTATGGAAAGATAGATGATCCCCAGATATGGACAGAGAGAGAGACAAAGAGAGAGAGAGAGCGAGCAAGCGAGCAAGCAGTGGAGATCCAGTGTAGTGCATAATTTGTGGAAGCTTTTTCTTCAAGTCTTTTGTTGTGAGCTCGAGAGTGGAGTACTTGCGGTGATGGGGTTATTAGAGAGTCTAGAATATAGACAAGTACAGCAATTGCGGAAATAGTAGGTAACAACAGTATGACATATTATAATACGGAAACTTCTGCTCTTAAAAGCAGATTCAGCTCCCGCCAGGACATGTCGATGAAGAACAACCATTTCAGTAGTAGCAAGATTGCTGGAATGCAGCAGGGGTACTACATGCGGAATTATTCTTCGCCTGCAGCAATACACGCGGATGCGGACTCTGTCGATTTGCACTTGCTTGCTGCAGCTCACAACTTGTTGATGCAGAAGAATTATAACTTGCAGCAGGCAAGCAGCTGGAGCAGCTCTGATGCAGCTGCAGCTGTGCTGGAGCATCGCTCATGGCGGCGGCAGCAGCAGCAGCAGCAGCTGGGCAGCTCGATGCAGATCACGAGTCGTGATGATGGAGAATATAATCAATGGCAACAAGTGCAGCAGCTGGTGGATCATACTAAAGCTGGTTGCTTGCTACCGTATGCTGAAGGAGGCTCGACAATGTCGTCTCTACTAGCTGTCTCAACGTCGTCGTCCTCGCCTAGTACAGCTGCTACACAGCTTGGACATAGTTCTTGCGGCAGTCGTCCAGGAGCTCATCATCATATGATCAGGCCGGAAGCAGCTGCAGCTGGGACTATGTCGATGATGATGAATATCCGGGATGATCAGCAGCTTCTTGGTCATAGGATTAATGGTTGCAACAACGTTGACAATCGGTCCGGTGCGGCAGTTCCTTTTTCCCTGGGTTCACCTTCAAAAATCTCTCACCAGCCAGCAGCAGCAGCTGATGGGCACCTGTTGCATATGGAGAAACTGTTGCAGCTCCATCACCCTGGCAGCAGTAGCTGCTGGAGTACTGATCTGCGGCCGCGAGGAGGTGATCTCACCTTGATCGATCCTAGTAGCAAACTTGCAGGCTTGGCTGGCGACGTTGAGCTGGCGACGTCCTCGACGCATTGCGGCCTTGCCCAAGTGTCCTCGCGCGATGGTCCAGCTTTGAATGCGGTCGATCAACAAACATCTTCTTTCGGAAGTGGCGGAGGAGGAGATCAATACCCTAGTAGTCAAGCTGCTCATGATCAACAACCCGTTTCTTTCTTGACGGATAGTCCCGAGTCTCGCTCTGCAAGGAGGTCCAGATCAGAAGGTGGTCAACAAGCGGCTGATAACGATCAGATCATCAGCTATGGCTGCAATCTTTCCCGAACTAGCTCATCGACGGTCGCGGGTGTCAAGATTGAAGGGGTTAATTCCGGAGGCCTTGACGTTACGAGCTGGGCGAATAGTACTACTGTGGCTGCACAACAGCTGCAGGTTCGCGTAATTTCCGACGATGAGTCGAAGGAGCGCCTACCTTGCGGAACCGGAAGTTCAAAGCTACCAGCAAGTTTGGAAGCCTTTGAGGGAGAAAGAGATAAGAGCAGCGCTGGCGCTGATGAAGCCGCCGCTCCTGCAGGTTGTGAGAATGCTGATCCAGCAGGGATTGGGATTTATGCTATAAGCAGCTGCTGCCACGGAGCTGCTACTAGTACTGTTGCTCCTGAGAAGAAAAGGAAGAACGACGTCGCGGTCACTGCTCCAGCCGACGACAGCGCCAGGGATCGTGGAAGCAGCAGCTTATGTCAAGAATCTACGATCCAGCAGCAGCAGCAGCAGCAGCTGGTTGAAAACGACGGATCAACAAAACCCAAGCGGCTGAAGCTTGGCAATGGTGCAGCAGCTCCAAGGAAAACAACTACTCAAGATCAGGAAGCTCTACAACGTCGTCACATCAGGCCGCCTGCAAAGGGAGAAGCTGGATCAAGCTGCTGCAATGAGGTCGACAACTCTGATAACGACTCGATCAGCCAAGGCGGCGGCATCATGTCGATGCAGCAGCAGGAGGAGATCATGCAGAATGATCCAGCTAGAAGAAAGTCTTTGCACCAGCCTCTTGCAGCAGCAGCAGCAGCAGCTGATCTCTCAGCCTGCAAGCAAGACTACATCCATGTGCGTGCCAGAAGAGGCCAAGCGACCGACAGCCATAGTCTCGCTGAAAGGGTAGATACCAAAACACTAGCTGTGCATTTGCACCAGCTCCTCTTTGAAGCTCCTGAATCCTGATCAAATGTAGTTCATGCCTGAAGAAGCTCATTTCACTAGTCCTTGTAGTCTTTCTTTTGTTGCAGAGTCCATCATCATCATCACCATGCAGCATCCAGTGACAACTGCAATGGGTGTACTTCATGATTTGCAGGTTCGTCGTGAGAAGATCAATGAGAGAATGAAATACCTGCAGGATCTTGTACCAGGCTGCAGTAAGGTAATCAGAGCGCTCCTCATGTTTCTGCAGACCTTCCTATCTGCAGACCTTCCTCTATCATGAGGAGTCTAGAGTGATGTGTTTGATGGATTAGGAATCTACAGTTATGAACTTCTTCAGTGCCAAGAATGAAACTTGGTGATCCATCCTCCTCGAGAACTGCAGGTGACAGGGAAGGCAGTGATGTTGGACGAAATCATCAACTATGTGCAATTGCTCCAGCGCCAAGTTGAGGTATGTACATGGGTAATCTAAATGCAGCAGCTCATGATGCTTGTAACAATCTAAGAAGCTAAGTCGTGAGCTTGGGATATATTGTAGTGTTTCTGATAATGCTTGATCATGACACATTGATATGAACATTCTCTTGGCCAGGCTCCTGAAGGGAACTATCTGGCTCTCTCATGTGTTGTGGCAACTGTGGTGGTGGCATGTGCAGATTCTCTCAATGAGATTAGCATCTGTTGATCATTCAGATTCACTCTTCAGCCAGAGCCATGCAAATCTGCCACAACAACCACCCACTCATGGCTTCCAGCCTGCTGGTGTTTTTGGAGCTAATTGCAGTGCTTTAGATTTCAGACAGATTTCCTTGAATGGCAATTTGGAAAGAGGACTCAGCCGTGATGACAGTGTGTCCACTGTAACAACTCAGCTCTTCCAAGAATCATGCATTTCTTCTCATGTAGATGCAGCAGCAGCAGTAACTGCAATTGAAGCTCATGACCATGAAATTCAGGTACCTGCAACAAACCCATTTGAGTAGCTAGCTCCATCTGTTTTCCTGACTGACTGACTACTTCAGAATAGCTCTAGAACTCGTGTAGCTCCATCTCTTATGTGATTGAGGATGAATTCTTCTTCAGAATATAAGTTCTGAACAAGACTTCAAGAAAGATCACATATGAAATTATCCAACTAGTTCAATTTCCATTCAGAGCAATGTTATAATCATTTTGAAATTGTTATCTCTAGTATTTTCCACTGAAACAACTGCAGAAGGCAATTTGCTTACGACTGTATTTTGCTGTCACCCTCAAGAACCGACACCCATGTTTATGAAACTAATTCTCATCATCTTTGCTGCAACTCAATGGGTTTCATAGAGATCAATGTCTGTGTCGGATGGCAGCGACTTGCAAAGTATAGTCCAGATGGGGATGTTGCAATGCACTGGACCAACTTCCATGATATCACCAGGCCTCAATTGTTGTAAGCCTCAACGTTCCCTGAGGTCTTTTGAAAACTTTGTGTCAGTTCTGCTTGTCACTACTTTACAATTAAGCTAGATCTCCAATGCCCCTAATTTTGTTTTCTAATTCACAAGCAGTCTTTGCTCATCAGAATTGACATCAAATGATAATCTAGAGCTACTACCTCTGATGCTTCTTCTAATTGAAAATTACCAAGACATCATCTCCAGATCTGGAAAAAAGTATTTGACAAATGGTATTTGCAATTGCTGTGGATTGCAGGTCACTTACCAGTTGGGAAGATGAAGGTTGAACTATGATTCCTTAACTGAAATTCTTCTTCCTGTGAAGGTGAAACTTATATGATTCCTTCAGTAAAATGATCTCATCATGTGGTATTATAAGTGGCTATGAGGATCATGTCAAATTTCCAATATGATCATCCACATTCTCGTCCATGACTTCAATAATTCCTCAAGAAGTATGTCATCTTCAGCTTGATATCACAAAATTTAACTCATGGCTAAACTTTTGCAGTCACAGGACCCATTTTGAGCTTTTGTAACTTCCCCTTTGGTGTATATTTGTAGCTTCAGAAACAGTCTACAGAGCTGGAATCTCATTAGGGGAAAAAAAAAAAACACAGCATTGACACGAACACACAAACACACCCACCCACCCAACAAACTCTACTTGGATTTACTGTGATTAAGAGCTTCTTCCCTAATACACTGTAGCTATAATTGCATCTTCACTTGAAGGTAATCACTTTAGTATCTATTTCCCAACCAGCTCCCAATGAGCTCTTGTATCACCTATTCATAAGAGCACTTCTGAGCTCACAGAGTTTTGAAGAAAAATTGTGACCTTTTTTTTCCATTGAGCAAAGAATCCAGTAAAGCTCAAGTTCTCTATTTACATACTGTTCCTATGTCAGCTTTTCTTTTGAGAGACAGGAACAGCAACCATCCCCAGAACTTTAAGTGAAAGGAGAAAGGCACACCACATCATCTCACCTCCAGGGAAAATAAGTGTTGAGGCTAGGAAAATGCACCCTGCAGAAATGGGATTAGTGAGTAGGTAGCTGCTGCTCTGTGATCAATGCTAACACAGATTATGACAAGGGGACAGAAAACTCAGCCAGGAAGAAATTAGGGTTGGGAGATCTCAAGGACTTGAACCTGGTCTAGAAATGATCATGAACATAGACAAAAGGTACATGAGTGGAACAGCAAGCACAATGGGTGATTTGGCACAGGAAGGACAGTAGAGATCTTTGTGGGCCTGTCTGCTTCATATCCAAAAGAATTGCTATTGTTCAGTGCAGCTGTCTCGAACTTGACTGAGTAGGTGTGAGGAGAGTTTTTCTGGTAACCCTCTAATTTGGAGATGGTAGATCGAGATCCAACTTCCAAGCCTGACAAGCCATTTCTCCATCTCATCCTTTCATGAAGCCATGGGGTTGCTTTGTTTTCTTTCCAGAAAAGACACTCACTTACTTGAATCAATTCGCAGCAACGAGTGCAAAATAGACCCAACAATAAAAACCCATAAATTTTCCTTCAGATAGATTCATGATGTACTTAGCTCAATGCTTCAGTTTAAATCCCTGCAACCTGCACACATCTTTGGTGCACATGATACTTATAATGGGAATTGGAAGTGAAAATTGGACTGGATATTTGGTTGTAGCTACGACCTTTAAACTTGATGGTTCCATTTCTTGGTTTGAATCATCATGGTACCAAACTCCAGGCCCAAGAGAATCAACCTAGACTTTGCTTCCCACTTGGATGAACTCATCCTAAGCCCATCCTAATGCTCCCACACCCTTTTTCTTGTTAGGACCTAAGGAATGCATCTTAAGTTTGCATATTGCTACTAAATATCTGAAAATTGAGCTCTTTCAACTCTTATGGTCTGCAAGTAATAACTATTGTGATGAGAAAATATGGGATGAAACCCTAATGTAGAATGTTCAATGTTGTCAATTGCCAAAAGCTAAAGACGACAAAAGTTCGACAATTGATGGTGACTAATGGCAAATCTTGTGACTTTTCTATTTTTGTATTGCTTTGTTCTTTTGCAAGTAATGAGCTTCTTGGAGTTTTTATGATCAATGGTGTTTAATATGTTTATGGTTTACCTTGTGGGTGAGCTCTATGTTGTGTGGCGTTGCTAGGTAGATTTTCTTTGTTGGACACCAATTAATAACAACTGGAGGTGGAAGTTAAAGTACTGCAAAATTTCTGCTACAAGTAGAAAGCAGCTAAATTTTCAGTGGCTTTTCTTTAAATGGGGTTTTTGCACATGTGTTTTGGTGTTATAGACAAATTGTTATGCTTGGTGACACTGGAAGGATGAATGCGTAAAGATGTAGTCTATGATTGTTCTAGAGGATGAGTTGTTTCCATTGTGCCGTATATCCTTTAAAGAAATTCAGTCTAACACTAGGAGTAGGAGTTTGTGATTAGGGAATGATGAAGATTGCTAGGGATTTTGAGAGCGACAAAATTTTGCAAATGGAGGTTTCGTGTGTTTTGTGGTTTTGAGTGACTGGGGTTCTAAGGGAAGAGAGTGTTTGATTTTATCAAGACCTTTGGATGAACCTAATGCATATGTTGTTTGGTGGTTTTTCATCCAAGACTCCAATAGGGGTTGATGGTTTGCATTTGATAAGCCTCTGGAGGAAAGCATATGTTCAATATAAATCTCTGCCATATCTTTTATTCAATTATGTTCATCATCTTTGAGAATAATTTTATCCCCTTATTGTTTCATGGTTTTATGTTATGTTGTGCAATTGAAGTCTGGGTATGAGGGCACTTTGTTTTGCCAAACAATGTTAGTTGAGGCTCATGAAAGAAAGATTGAAGTGATCTGACCCCCATAGACTCATATATTTAATTCCTTACATAGGTTAAAACAATTTCTGGTTGGACGTGTGTTTTGGTTTGGATTATCAAATTATTGAAGTTATGTAGTTTTATTTAAATTATGTTTGAGTTTTGAATTCATGGAAATGGATTCATTGATGTGAAGGGAAGATTCTTCTACCCCTGTCTTTTGGTATCAGAACAGTTCAATCCAATGAGAGATGTTGCAGAAGTATAAAGCTACGGAGAATTGTTGCTATCAAGATGAACAACATAATCACCATCTTTGAGTTTGATCAGCCACTTTGAGGAACACCCCACCTCCAAGTACATTAGTGATATGTAACTTTGGCTTTATTGTAATTAAGATCATGGGGTTTGATCCTAGGGAGACAAGGCAAGGAGATATTGTAATTGGAGTGGCACTATCAAGATTTTTCATCCAAACAACAATATGGTTAAAGATTTCACATGATGATTGGAGTTGGGTCCTCATCAGCACAAATAGTTTTAGGTTCTTCTACATTTTTGGATGGCCCTATCAATCAGAATGAGAAATTTAAAAAGCTTCATGAAAACCCTAATTAGGTACAGTCACAATCAAATGAAACAAAAAGCATGTCAAATGACCACTAAAATTTTATAAAAATTGTAATTTTGTTAGATATATTTTTGTGGTGCCACTTTAATGTCATGTCAATCATGGAATGTAGTGCTAAATGACTAATATGAATGTTGAAGATTTCAAAACAAAAATTCGAAAAAAATTATTTTGGGTTTTGGTTTTAATAAAGGACCTTTGAACTTGAACAACAATTGCATAAAAAATAGTCAATTTTGCAAATTACTAAACTAAAGATTTTCTTTACAAAGGAATTTTGATGAGAAAAAAATTGAGATAGTGTTAATTGATTATTCACATTCAAAAAACATTCACAATTTGAAAGTTTTGAAATTTGAAATTTTTAAAAATTAAAAATCTATTGAACGTAAATTTAAAATTTCAAAAGTCCTTTACCACATGTAAATGGGGTGTAATGTACATGACATCTAAAAAAAATAAAAAATTATGAAATAATAAAATAAAAAATTAAATAATTAGCATATTTTCATACAAATTGAAATTAAGATAATTTTTTAAAATGAAATGTAGAATTTGGTAGAATCTGTACACATTTTAAAAATTCTTAGTTATTCATGAAAAGTTAATACCAAAAAATGTGATGTATTGAAAAAATTATATGCATTTTTAGTAACATATTGCAAAAGATTTCATCCCAAAAGTCTTTTGTATGAGAAAGTGAAAATGACCACAAAAAAGACTGCAATTTTTGAGTCCTTTGTCGTCATTGGCTCATTTGATTGTGATCGCACCCAATCATATTTCGAGATTAGGAAACATTTTGATACCTATAAATCCACTACCACTAGGAGGTTCTATTAAGTTCTTCAAACTTGAATGTAGTGGTGAACTTAAGGAAGGAGATAGGATCATTAGGGTAGAATTTTCAAGATTTGCTGCTTGTGTATTAAGTTGGAGACTCTACTGTACTAGAGAAGGCATTTTGAATTGGGCTTATTTAGGATCAAATGAAATAAATTTCAGCAACAAGATGCTTGTAATAGAAATTGAAGACGAACACATAACAAGCTTTATAGTTTGAAATATAGGATGAAAATTTGCATTGGATTGCATGGAAAATAGTTTCCAATCACGAGGAAAAGGGCTTGTTGTAGATAAACCTTCTAACTCCTACCCTTTTACCTTCCTTCATTTGGAAATTGAAAAGCCACCATCATATGTTGGAGACATTTGGGTGTCACGAACATGAAAACAACGAAATTTATAGGATTTCCTAAACCCAAACAAGAATAAAGGTAGGCCTAGTTCCAAATCCAAATCATAAAATAAGAAAAACAAGAACAAGAATACAACACATGTGAACAAGAATCCAACAATATTTTATTGCAAAGAAGAAACAAAGTAAAGTTATGATAAGAAACGTACCCAAGATTGGTGTTGAATAGACTAAAGGTAGTGGGGAATTCTACCGCTATTTATACCCCTTGGGCATTTAGCTCAAGGAAGTTTTTCAAGAACCTTCCAATCTACATGTGGCCCATGTTCACCCATGTGTGAACTATGCGTGAATTAAAACTTAACTAAAAATGAACTAAAATTCAATTAAGAGTGAACTTAGACTTAACTAAAAGTGAATTAAAAGTTAACTAAAAATGGACTAAGAGTTAATTGGAAATGAATTGAAAGTGGGGTAATTGCAAGCTATGATGGACTTTTATAGATGTCATAGTGGTAATTTTTTTTGGGTTTGTCTCATATTATTGTATATAACTAAAATATGTTTGAAACACTTAACAAAAATTAAATGGGAAATTGAAACTTACTATTTAATCTAGAAAATTCATTAGAAAATTTACCAAAAAGATCAATATTCAATGAATGGTGGAGTTTATAATGTGGGATGTACATTTAATGTCACAGTCCATAACACCTAAGGTTATGGACATTTTTTCTTATAGAGGAGTTAGAGAACATCCCTACAACTTTTAACCATCATTCTTACACATATCTTGTCATTTAAGATGAGAATATCAAGTAGGACAAGGTCCTTTTTTTTAAAAATGATTTAAATGAAGACCTCATAATCATAGTAATTTTGTAGTCCATATTTAGTCCATAAACAACCCTAAATTGATGTTTTTGAGGATTACACTTGATTAAAGGGGCCTAATAAGGTGTATAGGAGGGTGGTATAACGTCAAAAATGGAAAATGATGGATTCTAAAATCATCTTTCCAAACATTGAAGTGCTAATGTCATTTGACACATCATCAATTTAGGGTTAAGGGATCAATAGAGGTCTCCCTCCCAACAATTTGCATGTAATGTTCTACATTCCGCTTCTTTCTATTTGAACGACAACAACTATGGGGCTTGTGTTTCATTTTCTTGTTTCGAATTCAATGAAATCCTAAGATTTGTGAGAACTCATGTTTGCTTCTTGTTGCTACTTTCTAAATAATATAATTGTTATCCAACATATTGTGATACATGTTGTGAATGTTTTTTATATGTCGTGAAATAACTATAGACTTTCATTGTTTTTTTCTTTTTTGCTCCATCGATTGCCTTTTGTGTGTTTGGTTGGTTATTTTTGTTTATGCATATTTTGAACAAGCTAGCATTTTGATTCTTGATGTAATACCTTTTGTATGTTTGATTGATCACTTATCTTTTGTGTATTTTGAATAGACCATTGTTTCCTTGGTCATGCCCTAATGTTTTTACAATCATAAACAACTGCAAAACCTCAATTCCTATTTTTTTTGTTTGGTTATAGTAGCTTAATATTTTCATCACATTACAAGTGGCAAATGGGATGTTTGTAACTACTACCATTTTGAAACATCCTTGATTTTTAATAACAACTATGCTTGGAGAAACTAAACTAGTTTGGACCATATTTCCACAATTAGGTATGAATCCTTGGAGATGAGGTACTATTTAAACCACTTTTCTTCACTGACCTTGTGCCATCATATACACTTTGCTTTGAATTTTTTTATTGGTTTCATTGTACAGAAATGTTATTTGATTTTCACTTCTCTATATCAAATGCATCTACTGGTGATATGATCATACTTGATTTATGATGTGGGTGTAGTCACAATAACACATACCATAACAAGTGTAACAGTTGCTTGGTTTTCTCATGTTTTAAAGTCATAATTTAATTTGATGTTGAAATTGTAAGATTTTTTTTAATATAGTTGTATTTTTAATATATCATGGGAACATGCGAACTAATCTGAAATTAATCCAATGAATAAAAAATTAACAAAAGCATTCATTAAACATTATAACACTTGTTTTTAAGTAATAAAAGGACTTGTAAATATATTTCAATTTTTTTGAAAATGACATTTCTTACCAAATTTTTAACATGAACCTTAATAAAATAGAATGATTTTTTTTTTAATTTTAAAGATTTTTTCGAAAAAAAATTCAAGAACATTCCAAGAATATCCTAAAAATATTTCCCCTAAAGTAGTCACAAAAGCAATTAATAAACAGGCAGGTGTGGCTTGTGTTATCCCATTTGCACCCTATGGTGAATTTTTTTCTTTGAATCATTTTGGGTCATAAAACTTAGGGTTCATAATCAAATGTTGCTAACAAACCTTTTTTTTCAAAGTTTTTAATGAAACCAATGCTTGCTCAGGTAGGGTAATTGAAATATAGTCTATACGAAGGTGTATTGGTCTCCTGTTCTAACTATCATGAGTGTGTTGTCAAACATAGGTAAAGTGGTCCAAGGTATTGTTTCATGACAATCTTGGAATTCAACTAGTTAGTGTTACATGTCTATGCCATAAACAATTGTGGTCCTTTGAAATTGTGTGATGAAAATAGATGGATGGAAATTTACTATATTGAATTTTGTTATAATGTGGGTTCTTGTATGATGTGTAGATATTATTTACAACAAGTTTGCAATAAGCCCTTGAGGAGTGGTAAGATATGACTTGTAAATTAAATGTGGAATTTACAATATTTTGGATAGTGAAAAATCAATTATGAAAAATGTTCATATTCTATGCTTATAGAAGACACAATTATCATTTGAACAATTAATCTTGATGGATCTTAATATTCATTACATGATATTTTAAGAGTTTGTTTGGAAAATTGCAAATATTGGATTATAATGACCTAATAATGGCAATGGATATAACATTCATATGTGAACTTTGTAAAGATCTATTGTTTATTGGTGCTTGATTATTGGTGCTACAATTGTCAAACTATTCATCTCAAATCAAAGTATACATCAAAAATGTAAATATCCATCTCCCAATGATCTATTTGCAAGTCTTTTCCTCCACCAATTCAATTTTCTCTTTCTTGAAAAGTTTAGTCCAATAACCTTACTTTAAATCCATAAGCTTTGAAATTTAATATAACATTCATTTGTTACTTATTGTTGATCATGAATTTCAACCTTAAAATCCTTGTGTAGAGTAGACATTGAAATTTGATAATAAACTTGGTAAGTAACCTCTATGCATATCTCTGGAGCTTTTTTGTTTTTTCTTTGGCATTGTCATTTAAGACTTGGGTTTTTATTTTAAATACAACAATGTCACTCATGGGTGCAACTCTTGTGGGGTCGCATTTAATGAATTCATCTATATGTGCAAAATACATATTGAAGGATGAATTGTTGAAGACATTTCAACCTTTAGAATCCCATACAACACTTGCTAAGTGGGACATAATGGCATTCGCTTATAGTTTAAGATGTGAAGAACATTTTCATGACTGATTTCATATATGTATGGACTTTGAAGGAAAAATGGCAAGACCTATAATTTTAACCTTGCTTTGATCATCCACTAAACAAATTCATTATAAGAAGAATGCCCATGACTTCACTAGGTTGCTTGAACTTTGGCAATGTAAAAATGTGATTGAATAAGATGCGTGAATTGGTACTTGTTCATTTGATTATACAATGTTCAACAATAGTAGATTTCAATATCTAGGTTTTAATTACATTCTAAGTTTTCCCTAAAAGGCACTTTGGGTTTGTTTCAAGAGTTTTGTCATTCCAAATCTATCAACAAAAGTATTGCAACATGGTTTGAAGTAATTAATTAGCACTGAACCTTAGGCAAGTGAGTGATTAAAATGGGTAATCTAAAGCTAGCTGCAATTAAGGAAGGTAAAAAAAGGCCAAGGCCTCAATCAAGGCCTAATCTTCGATCAAGGCCCATTGTTAAGCAGGTAACACATGAACAATTAAAGGGAGCAACACAAAATGTTTGATAATGTAAGTGTTGTAACATTCAGAAAGCAATAGTTTTATGTCAAAATCATATAAATGATGAACTTTCAAGCGAAAAGAGATTATGGGAATTCGAAATCAATTTAGGGTTACTTCCACAATTGTGGAATCTATCCAAATTGGGCTACGAACTTGTCCTAGACCAAAAAACAAAAAAATGGTGATGGAAAGAATCTTATCAAGTAACATCTTGGTTCCTAGTATGCTTGAATCCTTTTTGCCTCCAAAAGTTATTGTGTCAGCCCAAGAACTAATAGCTGGGATGTGTACTTCCTTAGTGGAAACAAAACAAGCAAACTCTAATGTTAAGCTAATTGCCAAACACTATATTTTTAAAGCAGTAGTATGTGTAGGACCTTCATGTGCAGGGGGTATTGCAAGGATGCTTGGTGTGCACCACTAAAATTTGTTTATGTAGCAATAGTACGCCAAACTTTGATGTGTGATAATGGCCATTTCAGTTGCCAAAAGGCTTAAGCTATTGTTTGGCGCAAGTATCCATTACCTTACATTTGACCCCAAGCAATTTGATTTGGGCTATGACCTATGTTGACTTTATGTTGACCCTATTTTGACATGATGTTGGGCAACATCAATGTCCAAATAGACACATCACATCCTAATAGATGCCTAGACACTTTGACACCCTTATGTAGATGTTATTTTTTCAAAACCCATGGACTAGTCCAAATTATGATAGAGGTGCACTAATGCTTTGAATTGTATGTACCACATGTATCATCATTGGAAAAAGCAAACAAGCCTAAGATGCATGCACTTTTTTGCACTCTAACATTGTACCTTTATTCTTCCTTCCCTTGCATAGAGATCTTGTTTTCTCTTCTTGTAGTCTTTGGCCCAATGTCCTTTATCATTATAATGGTTGTAGATATCCTTACTTTGATATCTATCATGTGTTTAAAACTTGATTGTTTAATCATCAAGGTTGCAACATTTTTGTATTGTTGAGATTTTCTTTTCTCCTTCCTTGTGAATTCAAGTTCTTCATTCAACAACATTGTGCTTAAAATGTCCTAGGTCTAATCTTGTAGTTGGAAAATTTTCAAGATGGTATTAAGTTTTGGTAGATATGTGATAAATTAATGAGGAAGAAGATCACCTACATGTCTTTCATTACAATTGCATCAATGGCATTTAGTTTGCGAAGGGAAGTCATTCTTTGTATATTTTTATGGAACATGTGAAATAAAGGGCTATTTTTTAATATGCAATGAAATAATAAAATGTTACATGAATATATTTTATTAAAATTGAAAATATTGTAGGTATTTTCATGTAGTTCAATTCTAAACAACCTATTTTCATTTAAATAAATCATGAGTTTTTTTGTTTTCCAATAAGTTGCACTCTATATTTGTTTTGCACATCATTTGGAAAAAATGGAAGTAACTTCCTTAACCAACTTGTCTACCATCATTGTTATAGCTTATTGAGGTGAATTTGCATATTTGTGTCCATGTCATTCATGTGGGACATGTAGGACTTCCTGATCAAGAAGATCATGTTAGGATAAAAGCATGTTTCCATTAGCCAACGTGTTTATTTTTCATGAAGGATTATAATTTTTTTGAAAAAAAAAATGATAGAAAATTATTTTTGAATGAAATTATGAAATATTTGGCATTTTTTTATTCAAAATATTTATAGTTTTCCCAATATATCACATGTTTTGTGTTATTGATCATTTATGGGTAAATATGAATTCTCAAAAATGTACAAATTTTGTTAAATTCTTTTGTTTCATCTTTAAAAATGATCACAATTTTAAATCATGTTAAAACATGTTAAATACTTTGAATTTTAATTTATTGTACATTACAATTTACAATTTTTTAAAAACACCATATACATTGCACCATATTTACATGTTGTAAAGGAATCATGAACTTAACCGACCATAAATTTCAATTTTTTGAAAAACATCAAGTTACAAATTTCTTGTATTTTGAATGTTTTTAGGCATATATAATAGTCCTGTATTATTATTATTATTAAAATGAGCTTTCAAAATTTGTATTATGAAAATTAAAGGGCCATTTGTGAAAAGAATCATGTTTAACAAAACATTTGTTCAATTTTAAAGGTCTTTTGCTCAAACCAAAATTCAAAATTGAAAGATTTAATGATTTAATTTAGATTTTCAACATCCATATTAATCATAAAACATAACTTGCCATGATTAACATGCTATTAAAATGGCACCACACATGCATATGTAATAAATAATGTAGTTTTGATCATGATTTGACATTTTTTTGATTCATGGAAAGATGGTTTTACTTGTTAACTAGTCTTATATCAATGTGATGTTTGGCATGAGTATCCCAAATCCCTTTCATGATGGTGATGTTCCTAACAATCACATGAGTTGATTGTTACATATGTAGACTTTCAACAAGTTAATTCAAAGCTTTGTTCTCGTTTCTTAAGTTAGATTGTTGGTTTAATAAATCAAATATGGACACTTCCAATTTCTATTGCACACAAGTTTTGAGTTTACAAGTTGAAGAATAAAAATCCCTTATGGTTCACATTGACTCACCACTAGGGTGTTGAATATAACATTTTGAATATTAAATTAGTTCAATAGGATATTGTTGGAATGCTTATAACAGTTCCAAGTATTGGAGTTCAACTTACTTTTCATGAAGTGATAACATCTTTTGAAACATGATAGATGTTTTTGTGATCAACTTGGATCCAGCAACGAGATCTCCATGCTACACACCTGAACAACCTTGTGTAGGGCATTCATTGTTTGATGGTGATCAGATGTCCAAGTAGAGCAAGACAAATAGTGAACTCAAGCGAATAGTGGTTTGGACAGATAATGGAATGGCCACTATTGCAGGGGGTTAGACTTGGTGCGATGCAACTGATTGGTCACAGAAATATGATGTAGACTTTGAATCCCAAAATCCAAATGGTGATATGCATGTTGAGATTGCATATAAGTTATCATTTGTATTGTCCTTTTTAAAGCACACACTATGTACATAATTGTTTCATATTGCCTTCTCTGCCTCTTTTTAGTCGACTTACAGTCTTCTGGGGGTGTACCTGACCACCATTGTGCAAAATACACATGCCCACTCTGCCAATCCACATGCCAATTATGCACATCATGAAAACCATTATGTTATGGAGTGTGCTGGGTACAGGGCCTGTAACCAACACATTTTACTGTGCCCGTTCGTAAATTTTGGCTTGCCATACCAGGCTTGTCCAAATTTCTCACATGCCCCTCACATTCACAATGGCCTGTACCCAACGCTTTCCAGAATACATTAGAATCAAAGCTGGCATTTTCTGTCATTTTAAGGGCAAATCCTAGCATTCCCCCAACGGCTGATTCTACATCTCATTTGGCTTTCCAGCTCAATATCAATTTTGAGGATTGGGCCTTCTTGGGGGATCACATTGGGTAGGTGTGCCAGGAATAGAGGCCTGCTCACTAGTCCATATGAAGCACTTGCAGAAAAGCTCCTTTAATCTCGGGAAGGGCTTGAAAACATGACAATCACAGATCAGGTTAGCAAGGGCAATTTCATTTTCTTGAACTTCCCCCAGCAGGTTGGCAGGGATGAAAGTTTTCTGCAAGTACCTGAGACTCAGTTGGAAAACCTACATGGGGGATGGGGGCTTTTTGGTTCTCATCCCAGTGTGGTAGTAGCTCAAAGAATATGAGAAAGAAGCCACTAGAGGTACAAGGGTATAACATCTTCCTTCAGATTGTATCAGAGAATTATGAATTTCTTGTAGGGTAACACTGGAGAAGTGGGGCGTTCCTGAAATAAGTGCCTACCAGAGGTGGAGCCAAGGAATGCTTATTTCGGAAATGCCCTGCTCTGAGGATGTTACCCTGAGTAAAGCACTAACAGAATTTTTTTCGTTTTTTCCCTCGGTACACAATGCACTGTTGAGTCAAGGGATGCTTACTTTCGGAACTCCCCACTGTAAGGACATTATCCTACCTGAGATGCCGTGGCCTTTGTGGAGGACAGATTCTACTTGATAACATGCACATATACACTACAATATTTCTGCTGGTGCTTTATGTTGGAGGGAATATTAGCACTGCTGGGTGCTGAAGACTGTACAATGCCAGTTCTCAAGAGAATGGAGTTATATGTAGTCCAAATGACATGCTGCAAGCAGCAGTATATCCATCCAGACAGAAGCAAAATAGACTATACACAGAAGAATAATACACACCCCAAAAATATTTTCAGCAGACTTTCAGGATTTCTTGGGCAATGTTTTATTTGTGACAGAGTTGTTTGTTTTTCCACATCTCAAGGTCAAGACATCAATAGCCAGTGAGTGAAGATTCAGATTTCATTTTACGAGTACATATACCCTGTACTCTCAGGTTCAAACACAATGGGATAATCAGAACATCTGATCTGTGAGTGTCCTCTCAAGTGTTTTGTGGAAAGTACCTACTACCCCTTTGAACAGGATATTGTTCTCAGTTTGAAACCCTGTAAAAAACCCTTTTGAAAAGGGACTATGGCAACATTCCCATTTCCAGTTGGTTGTGTTTGTTCTGTGTGGAGATTGTGATCTCCAACATGAAGTAC